>JGI24724J26744_10000919_pt1 | contig 20654 bp, 17 predicted proteins | sample Cruoilmetagenom7_FD_26744 | JGI IMG/M metagenome (IMG submission 26744) | reverse complement strand
ATCTCCACACCTCCGACTGTTGGGGGCTTTGGAAAGATAATCGGAAAAATCAAATTGGGATATGCGGCTGATTTTATGCTTCTCCCGCAGAACTTTTTTGATTTACCACCGGATAACATCCAATTCGTCCTCCCTTTAGCTACGATGGTAAACGGAAAATGGATGTATAAAAATGATAATATTAATATAGACATTTAATAAGGCTGACTAGAAAAGGTATCTGATTATGGAAAATAAAAATAGTACTGAAAAATCATTAAAAATTGAATTTCTCGCTAAGAATTTGAGCATCGCTCGTGAAGCATGCGGAAAGACAGTCAAAGACTGCAGTTTACTGCTTGATATTTCAGCCAGCCGTTTGAAAAATTATGAGAAGGGAAAATATATTCCATCGCTTCCAGAAATTGAAGCATTATCTTTCCAATTTAGAATCCCGATCATAGCGTTCTTCAAAGAAGATGGTGTCAAAAATCACATAATCACACCTGAAAGTATCCAAATTCAACGATTAATTAAGATTCGTCAGCAAATAATAAGTGCACGAATCCACCTCGCTAGAGAAAAAGCAAAAATGTCCATGAAGCAATTATCAAAAACAGCTTCAATCCCTGTTTCCCGCATTAAACGTTATGAAGAAGGTACCACACCAATTGCCGTAGATGATCTTCAGAAGATAGTGAATGTATTGAATCTTGATCTGGATGATTTTTTTGATCACGAAAGCCCTTTAGGGAGTTGGCAGAACAACCAAACAAAGAGTATTGCCTTTGAGCACCTTCCTGATGAAATCAAAGAATTTATTGCGGATTCGAACAATCTGCAATATTTAAAGGTTGCTCACAATTTATCGTACATTGGCATTGATACATTTAATACCCTTTCCAATTCATTAACCGAACTGACCAATACGTTCCAAGACTCGAAGAAGAAATTTGACTGATAAAGCTCATGAGAAGAAAAGGGATTGTTCGCGCAGCCGTTGAATCTGATACCTCCGCAATTGATAGATTCCTTCAACAACGGATCACTATCCATCGCCATCTAGATTGGAGAAAACCAACGAAATGGATCGGTAAGTCCCCTTTCCTTCTCTACTTCTCATCTGATAATTCAATTGAAGCGATTCTGAATTGCGTACCAGAGCCGCAAGATACCTACTGGATTCGCCTTTTTACTTATAAAAATCCATTCTACAAGGCCTTCTATTGGAATGCACTCTTTAATAATGCTGGATTAGAAATAATCACAGACCAGTCCGCAAATCCAACAATTGCCTCTCTCGCTTATCAAAACTGGATGAAAAATTTATTAGAAATGGAAGGTTGGGTAGAAAAGCAGCAAGTAATCCAATTTGACTGGGACAATAGAAATAAAGCAAGTCTATTTAAATCTATCGTCCACCCAACTCCTATCCGCCAGATGACGTATGCTGATTTAGAAGAAGTTACATATATTGACCAAACCTGCTTCCATCCTTTATGGCAGCAATCAAAGGAAGCTTTAGAACACGCGTATGCTCAATCTCACTATTCCACTGTGTTTGAAAACAATCAATCTGTTTGCGGGTTTCAAATCAGCACCTACGACAAAGGAAAAGCACATCTAGCGCGTCTTGCGGTCCTGCCAGATTTCCAAAAGCAGCATATTGGCGAAAAAATGGTTCTGAATATGCTAAAGCATTTTGATGATCAGGGAATAGATGCTGTATCCGTGAATACACAGCAGGACAATTTCAATTCTATTGGTCTATATAAAAAACTCCATTTTAAAAAAACAGGCGACTCTTTTCCCGTTTATATTTATAGTTAAAAAGAGCTGGTATATATACATGCCAGCTCAAAAAATTATCGATTCAAAGTCACAATTGAAACTGAAGTTCTTTTTACTTCCATAATATTTCTCCAATTAAACTTAATCAACAGGAAATATAAAAGATATATGTGAAAATTATATAATGAAAAAGTGAGAATTTAGAAAAGATTCCGATTAACCTATTTTGTTCGCTTACTGCGTTGTTCTAAACTAACGATTTTCAAAAAAGCTTCATGCACAACAGGATCAAAATGGGTTCCTTTTCCCTTCTTGATCTCTTTCAACGCTTCTTTGTCCGACCATGCATTACGATACGGCCTATCTGATCTCAATGCATCCCAGACATCAACGATCGCAAAGATCCTTGCAGCTAGAGGAATTTCTTCACCATGCAAACCGCGCGGATAACCACTGCCATCCCATTTTTCATGATGGCAGTATGGAATATCCATCGCTTTTTCCAGAAAAGGTATCTTTGACAACATATCATACGCGAATTGTGGGTGCTTCCGCATCACCACCCATTCTTTTTCAGAAAGCGATCCTTTCTTAAACAATATGTTATCTGGAATGCCCATTTTACCAATATCGTGCAGTAATGCCCCCCTCCGTACATGTTTTATCTCATCTTCAGCGATGCCAAGCTTTCTACTCAACCGCAGAGTGAGGTCCATCACACGTTGGCTGTGACCTTCTGTTTCTCGGTCTCTCAATTCAAGTGTACGCGCCCATCCTTCTAATGTAGTTTCATATGCGGCAACCAAATCAAGATTTGATCTTTCCAGATCTTGGAACAGCTGTGCATTATCCACGGCAACAGCTGTTTCCGCAGTAAGTGTATTTAAGAAATCCACCCAATCTTCGCTAGGATGAAGTTCAGTACGGTGGAAAATTTCTAGAACGCCTTTTGTCTTCCCTTTTGAAATTAAAGGTACTCCATAATAAGAGATAAATTTTTCATCTTTAATTAAAGGTGATTGTCGTAGAGAAGTCAATTCGCCTTTCAGATTATTAATATAAATCACCTCACCTGACTCCGCGGCTCTTCCAGCCAGCCCCTGCCCCATTTCCAATTTTGTATGTCTCAGGGCATCAGTTATAAATCCTTGGCCAGCAACAAATACTAATTGTTGATTATCTTCATCCAACAGGAGCACATCCGCAGCGTCTACTTCCAATTCTTCGGTAACCTGTTCTAACAGCAGATATAATGGAATTTGAAGGTCAATATTCGTTGTAATGGCAATGTTGATATTTTGCAGCGCAGATAATCTCTTGAGTTGAAGCTGCAGCCTTTTTTCAGTTTCGCGCCTCCGAACAAGTTCCCTTTGTGCCAATGAATAAAGCTGAGCATTATTAACCGCCACTGCTGTTTGCTGTGAAAGGGTTAATAAGATTTTATTATCCTGATTAGAGTACGGCTGCTCTGACAACTTTGGTCCCAGGATGATCATTCCCAATAGTTCACCAGCCGTTTTTAATGGTATGAATAATTCCGCTTCCAGTTTGTCGATTATTTCTTTCTCTGCCCGCCACATTGCCCTGAAGATTGGATGGGTTTCCAATTCCTGCCGGGCGACGGCATGCTCGTAAGCATTTATCCGCCCAACCAATGGATGATCATAAGCAATCTTAGTACGTGGGGGAAGTGTTATTCCAATTTGCTTATTTAAAAAGAAGTGTTTTTGTTTTTCATCGCGTAAAAATAACCCGGCCTTTGACACATGCATTGTGTCAGTGATTTCCCGCAGGATCATCTCTGAAAGCAAATTAATGTCAATAACAGATGAAGCAGCTTGGCTGACACGTTGAATCATCATCACTTCACTGTATCTCTCCCTGAAGAAGAAACGGTCAATTCGGCTTTGCAGCATATCACGGAAGGGCTGAATGATAATTGCCGCAATAACGGAAATGATCAGAGAAATTGTAAATAATTCCGATTGAGTATTTGCATCAGATATTAGAAAAGCTACAGTAAGAATAAGGAAATATGCCGCACCGATAATCACAGTCGGGATGGCATAAAGAATACTTTTTCTTATCACCACCTGGATATCCAGCAATTGATGTTTAAAAATAGAATAGGTGATGATCAACGCAGCCACTACGTTTGCCGCAATATCCACTGGATACTTTCCCAGGCCCACAAAATTTGATGCGCCTCCAATAAGGATTACGATGATCGCTAAAACAAGAAGCACATACCGAGTGATCTGTGTTTCATCGCGTGATGTTTTTGAACTGCGAAAAAGTTGATATGCATTGTATATGATTAACAAAAATCCAGGCCCCGCCACAAATGAGATCAAGGAGCTCATTTCATAAATTAATTCCCCATTAATAATGGAAGCCTGCAGTACAACCAGATCGGTAAATATACTAACTGTTATAGCAATAAACCCGTAAATGTAAACAATGCGCGACCAGACTTTTATTGGATTATGAACCATTTCCTGCATAAAGTAAAACAGTGTGATCATTGATGCAGTTCCACCAGCACTCATCAATCGGAACCAGAAGGTTGTATGTCCAAAATCAATCAGAACCATAAACGCGCCAAAAGACCAGATTAACATCGAAAGAAGATAATATCGGAATCTGCGTTTTATGGTATTTTGCGGCTTACTTGTAGCCACCATTACATATAAAGCTGCGTATAAAACTGTTGCGGTAATAGGTATGATCGTATTTATGTCAAACGTCATAAGTCGTAAATTTTATCCTACTTTCATCAATTTTTCTAACTGCTTGTCTTTGGGTTGCATATGCGGTGGTTTTATATGTGCAAGATCCGCGCCGGCATCCTGCTGGCTTTGAATATAATTATTAAATGCGCCAGGTGGCAGCTTTGTGACCGATAAATAATCGTCACCCATTATCTTTTCCATATTCCCAAACTCTGGATTTACTTTGGTTAGCGCTTTTTTGATCTTTTTCTTTAATACACTTAGAGATGATTTTTCTGCTTCATTAAATTCCAAATACAGGTGAAGGATCGTTTTTCCATCTACAACTTCCTTTCTGGCTGCCCAATCCTCATATTGAATACCTGCTCCCTCCAGAGCATACCAGATCGTTTTTTCAGTAAGTCGAGCCATACCTCCTAAATCCAGATAATCATCGCAGCGGGAAAAGAAAGTAAACTGGGGCAGCTTGCACCCAATTTCCGTATCTTCCGTTGCGATCACTTTGTAAAAATCTCCGATCCTATAGCGTAATAACGCACCACCGTGGAAATTTGTTAGCACAATTTCATACACACCAGGAGTTAATTCATCCATTAAAAGGGTTTTTGGGGTATACGAGGGGTCCTCTTTTGCTTTTAGATGTTCATCAAGGGAAATGTATTCATAAAAATTAATGTCTGGTAGGAATGTCATCCCCTTATAATTCCACGCTTGTACACATATATTACCTCCCTCAGTACATCCGACTCCTTCTAATGGAATCTTTCCCCAATAATGCTCAACCTTGTCTCTATAGATCTCCGTATCCATTCCACCAGTCATGATTCCCTTTAAATCCCAAAGATCTCTTGGCAGAATGTCTCTTTTTTGTAGTTTTGTTTTCAGGAAAGCCTTGAAATACCTGCTAAGGATATTTGGNTTTAGCATTTTTAAGGAGATTTTACTTCCTGTGTTTCCACTTTCAAACCGTTCCCCCATTTTTGTTAATATGCTTGCTAAACCAAAATAATAATCGATTCCTGTTTCCATACCAGTGCTGAAACCGACTGCTAACCGCGCGCTAAATTCCATTTTCTCACCTTCGGCAAGTGATGGAATAAAAATAACGTCAAGTAAATCATCAGCAGATAAANTCACCCAACTGGAAATATAAGGACGAGGTGCTGATGCGAGAAGAATAATGTCACTTGTGTCAACCTGAACATCTCCTTTTTCTGAGCAGGAAGCGAAAATCATTGAAGTTAATACAACTTCACCGAGCTTTTCATACATACGATCTGTATATGGAACCCATTTACAGGGATATTCCCCGGATTTCCCGGATGTACGTGCCCATCTATAATTCGCTTTTGGTAAATCATCTTCTTCTTGGTCGATTAAGAATTCAACATAATCAGCATAGGTTGTTAGTGGTACTTTCTTCCGAAATTCTTCAACTGTCTTTGGAGGACGTTTCCCAAAAAAGTGTTTTCCCAGATTGCAATCTTTTAAAGTTGCAAACTGTTCAATCAGCAGCCGTTCCTGAATTTGCATATATTCTTCTATTGAAAGATCCAGGTATCCACAATATTTAGCCCAAATTTTATCTTTCTCACCCTTCTTGATTAGTTCAGACGTGTATGTCATTTTCTTACCTCCATTGGTTTTTTTGCTTCAATTATTACCGGGTTGGGAGCCCAGAACCGTTTTGACTTTAATTCTCGTGTTTTTATGGAAACAAAATCTCGTGCTTTAATACTCTCCCGCCATTCGCTCACCGTTAAAATGTTGGCAATTGCCTCTGATTCCGCTTTTGCGCGCGTTAGGTTTTCCGCAAACATGAAATAAGTAAAAGCGATTATCTTAATTAGGCCTTGGATTATTCCAACCTTCCACCGTTTCGATCCCCCAACATCCGCGGCATGGAACTTGCCATTCGGCTTAAGCGATGAGTAAACATTCCTTAGCAGAAGATCAACATTCATATGATGGGTTGCCAGGCAGCAAGTAACAATATCGAATGTATGTTTCTGGAACGGCATTGCATGCGCGGATGCACAAACCAATTGGATAGATGAATCGTTGCCATTTCTTTTAATCTGTTCTTTTGCGTTAGAAAGCATTTCAAAAGTAAGATCTAAACCAACCACATGATGATAAGGGATCTTTTGTGCCGTGAGATATTGCGGAATAAATGCCGTACCGGTTGCAATATCAAGGATGTTCTGATGACCTATAAAATCAATTTCGTTGATCAGTTCCTGAATAAAATCTAAATAATTAACCCCCCATATACGGTTCAATTCGCTATTCATCAGATTCTCATAGCGTGAAGCCATTTCTGTAAATGTCTCGATGATATGATCTTGTTCGCTCATAGTAAGGTCACCTTAAATTAAAGTTTATATGTCCGCCCTCCGAACTTCATTATTATATATTATTTTTCCCTTTATTTGAGGTATTTTAACTCTTATCAGCTGACAAACGGAGGATATAGAACAAAGAAGACAAGCGATTCATATAAGCAAGGACTTTATTTTCAAATTTCGAATTCCCACGAAAAGCACCGACTGCCTGTCTTTCCATTTTCCGCGCAACTGTTCGGCAGATATCCAAAACTGCACCTACCGTGGTTTTTCCTGAAAAAGTAAAACTCCTTGGATTATCCAACTCTCTGCTATAGTATTCTATTTTATCTTCCAGCCATTTTGTAGATTTCACAGCATTAAAATCGTCCGCAGCCGATTCAGATGCGCCTGTGATTATACCCATTACCTTTGAGAGAGATATTTGAATTATACGAAGGTCTTCTATTAATTCGGGTTTCTCAATTATGCTAATAGCTAAACCTATAAAAGCGTTAACCTCATCAATAGTTCCTATTAAATCCAGGATTGGATTGTCTTTTGCGATTTTTCTGCCATCAAAAAGACATGTATTACCAGAGTCACCTTTACCCGAAAAAAACATGTCTCCCAAACCATCTTTATCCATTTGGCTCTGCTCCAGATTGAGCAATCAGGAACCAATCAGTAATATTCCAGAAATGATCACTTGAATCATACATAGATCCAACTCTTATACCCTGAATGCTCTGGTCAACAGCAAAGGTATAGATCGGATAATACAGTGGCAGTGCTGGTAATTCATCCGAAAAGATAACTTGGAAGTTTCTATACAATTTTGCCCGTTCTTCCAAATCTTGAGACACGCGTGCTTCCTTAAGGTATTGGCTTGCAATCTTATTTTCCCATTGTGAATAATTTTGGCCGCCTATTTGTTGGGCCTGATCCCAAAATGGATATGGGTCCGGATCAGGTGAACGAAAATAAGTAATATCTATCAATGCTGCCTCATAAGTTAATGGCTGCAAATGATCAAGAATCAAAACATCGTAAGGTACTGATATCAATTCAACATTAACACCAAGTTTTTCCCAGTCAGACTGGATTGATTCAGCAATTTTGGTATGGTTGATATCATTCGGGTGCACAAGTGAAAACGTTAATGAAATGCCGTCTTTTGATCGTCCAGAACCAAATTCTTGCTCAATAACATATCCAGATTGCCTTAATAAGTTGATCGCTTCCTGGGTATTTTGATCAATCCGCTGGTTCCCACCGTAATACGCCCAGGAATTTTTCAAGAGTGGTACATCTGCGATTACTCCCTGCCCATAGAGAACCCGATCTATCATCCCTTTCCGGTCAAGACCCATTAACAACGATTTTCGCACTTCTTTCTCTTGAAAAAACCTGACATCACTATTATTCAAGTTAAAAATGATCATGGAAATTTCAGGTTTGATCACGCTATAAATAGACAAATCAGCATTTGTTAACGCTAGGTCAAGAATATCAGCCGAAACCTCACTGAGCCCCATTACATTACCTTCAATATAAGCGGTGAACGCATTTTCATAATTCTCATAATAACGAAAAACAATTTCGTTTATAAAAGGAGGGGGTAAATAATAATCTGTATTTGCTAAAAGGACTACACTGTTGATAACCCCACTCTCGCTGGTTAATCTTTCGAATTTGTAGGGGCCGCTTCCAATTGGTTTTAGGTTGAATTCCGAGTTGATCATCTCAGAATAGGTCATCCCCGACAAAATGTGCTTAGGTAAAATCCCAAAATTTAAATAATCAACAAACGGGGCAAAAGGTTCCTGTAGTCGGAACTGAAGTTGTTTGTCACCTAACGCGATTACCTCCACTGTCCCCCAAAATTCTTTAATGTCCTCAGGCAAGACAGAATCAGGATCACGCATCAACTCAATTGTAAATACGATATCATCAGAAACAACCGAATTCCCATCATGCCAATAGGCATTCTCTCGAATTGAAAAGTTGTAAGAAAGCCCATCGTAAGATACGCCCCAAGATTCTGCTAAATCTCCCTCAGGCAATCCTCGCGTATCGAATTTGACCAGGCTAGAGAAGATTAAACGATCAACATCGCGATCGGCAGAATTGTAATAATCAAGAACAGGGTTAAGCCGCTGTAGTTTACCAATTAACGCCTCAGTATATGATCCCCCTCGAGTTGGCACTGGTGAAACTAAACGAAACCCTGTTTGCTCGCTTAGCAATAGTAGTCCAACTACCAAGCCAGTTAAAAGAATAATTATGATCTGCCAACGAAATTGTTTCATATATGGATTGATTTTACAATAAAAATGGGCTTACTTCTATTATGGGAAGAAACCCATTTCTATAGTTTTAAAAATGACTATCTACTTACTGCAATAGTTGCAACCACCAAAACCACAAATACGATCGCAAGAATTGTGGTAATCCAAAATAAGATTTTTTCGATCCCACGGCGTGCGCTGAAAACGCTTCCCGCGCTCTGCCCGGTTAAACCACCCAGCCCAACACCCTTGTTTTGTAAAACGATACTAGCGATCAACGCCAATGACGTTATAATCAATGCAATCTGAAAATATGTGATCAATTTTTACCTCCAATAATAAGCAGAAAGGATTATACCTTTTAGATACCAAATCAGTCAACACCATGAATGAAATAATCGCAAATATTCATATTCACACTTCTTATTCTGATGGTAGTAAATCCCACGCTGAAATAGCTGAAGATGCGATCAAGTCAGGAGTTGATGTTTTATTCTTCACTGACCATAATGTTTACATTGAGAAAATAGGTGGGTATTTTTCCAATTCAAATGGCAGGGTATTAATGGTCATGGGCGAAGAAATTCACGACCAAAATGCCTTTCCTCAAAAGAACCACCTCCTTGCTCTTGGAGTGGGAGAAAGTCTTTCCAAACTCGCAAATAATCGCCAAGCTTTAATAGATAAGATCCAGTCCATGGGTGGACTTTCTTTCATTGCGCATCCATGTGATCCAGCTTTACCCGCTTTCAATGAAACAGATATTTCCTGGGAAGATTGGACAGTTAATGGATTTACCGGAATTGAATTATGGAACGGGTTTAGTGAATTAAAAGTTCGTGTGAAAAAAAAGAGTAGTGCGTATTTTTATGCTCTTTTTCCAATATTTCTTCCAGTGTCACCTCCAGCAAGAACATTATTAGTCTGGGATAATCTGCTAAATAAAGGATCGAAGATAGTAGCCATTTGTGGCTCTGACGCACATGCAATGCAATACTCAGTCGGTCCATTGAAACGATTAGTTTTTCCATATAAATACCATTTCAAAACAATTAATAACCACTTACTTCTAAAAGAGCAATTAACCGGAGAGGCTCAAAAAGACAGCAAGTCTATTCTGGATGCACTTCGAAAAGGCAATTCCTTTATTGCAAATGATCTGATCAAATCCTCCAAAGGATTTAGATTCTATTTATGCAGCAAAAATTCCAAAATCCTAATGGGAGAATCTTATCGTTTTCAAAAAAACCTGAGATTGCAAGTAATTCTTCCACATACTGCTGATTGCATTATTTTCAAGAATGGGAGCCACTACCACCAGGTTATTGGAAAGAATAACATAGAAATCGAAGTGTCTTCACCAGGAATTTACCGTGTTGAATGTTATAAATGGTTTTTAGGACGTAAACGAGGTTGGGTATTCAGCAACCCCATCTACATCAAATGAGCCAATCACCCTTTGATCACCGCGATCGGTTTCAGGCGAGCAACTTTACTGGCTAAATTTGCCCCCACAACACACCGGATGACACAATCCACATCTTTGTAAACCTGCGGAGCTTCTTCTGACAACCCCGTCATTGATCCTGCCTTAATATAAATTCCTTTCTCATATAAACGTTCACGCACATTTTCTCCACGAAAACGTTTTCGAGCTTGTGATCGACTCATCACTCTGCCAGCACCATGACTGCATGAGCTAAATGATTTTTGTGCCGCTTGATTAGTACCAAGCATTACCCATGAATGGGTACCCATGCTTCCCGGAATCAGAACGGGTTGCCCGATTTTCTTGTATTTACTTGGCAAATCATTATGTCCCGGACCATACGCCCTTGTGGNACCTTTTCTGTGCACACAAACCATCTGCTCTTTACCATTGGTTTTATGANTCTCTATTTTTCCAATATTGTGTGCGAGATCATAGACAGTATATAAATTTAAACTTCCAGAGATTTTTGACAGAATTTCTTGAAATGCTCTTCTGGCATAAAATGCCAGAAGCTGCCTGTTAGCAAACGCAAAATTCGCTGCGCAGCGCATGGCTGATAGATAATTCTTCCCCTCCCGTGAATCCAGTGGTGCACATACAAGTTCACGGTCTGGAAGATTAAACCGGTATTTTCCCGCTACGTGTTGGAAATCCTTAACATAATCCGAGCAAACCTGATGGCCTAATCCTCTCGAACCAGTGTGGATTTGTAGTACAAGGCACCCTTTTTTCAATCCAAGTATTGCTGCCGCTTCTTTATTTTCAATTTTATCCACAATATCAATCTCAATAAAATGATTGCCAGATCCTAATGAACCCAATTGAGGCATGCCGCGCTGGATTGCTCTTGAACTGATCATAGACGGGTTTGCACCATCAATACAACCTCTATCTTCAATAAACGTAACATCATCATTAGTAGCAAACCCGTTCCTAAGAGCCCAACGAACACCAGTGGCGCATACTTCTTCAATTTCATTTTTGAGAAGCTTCAATCTGCCGCCTTTTCCCACCCCACTCGGGCACAATGAATTAATTTTATTAATGAGTTCTTCAATAAATGGCTTCGCTTTCGTGTATTCAATTTGAGACGCCATCAAGCGCACCCCGCAATTGATGTCATATCCAATCGCGCCCGGTGAAATAACGCCATTATTTATTGAAGTTGCGGCAACTCCACCGATTGGGAATCCATACCCCTGGTGGACATCCGGCATCACACAAACATTTTTCACAACACCCGGAAGATGTGCAGCATTTATAGCTTGCTGTATAGAAGTATCTTTCATGCTTTCATACAGCATTTGCCTATCCGCAAAAACAATAACCGACACACGCATGCCGGGCTGAAAACCCCGCTTAATCTCCCACTCATATTCGCTAATCTGGCGAAAGTCATTGATATTCATGTTTTTATAATATGGTTTTTTATATATCAAACACTATGCGTGTTTGATATTGTCCATCTATTTTCATGATGTTCAATTGATTAAAGGTAACTGCTTTTATCTCCTTATCATAAGAAATGATCGGGAAACATTGAAAGGTGCTTTCTAAGTGAGTACCTGATATCTTTACACGGATATTTGATGGATACCGCTTTTGTTCAACTAAATATAATATTTCACTTAGGAACGCGACCAATACACTCTCATGGTCGTTTTCAGCCAATAATATTTTTTCACATCCCACATCCCCCTCTTGACTATTTACTTCCAATAGCGAGAGCATCCCAAGAGCGGCGTTTATAAACAACTCTTCTAAACTGCGCCCAAATACATCAATTGCCGCATCGGCGGTATGTGGGACTTCGAATACTTCGGGAAGCAGTTGTTTTTTACGCATCTACTATAATTATATGTTATGAGATTTACAATTTCAGATATCGAATTAAAACTTAAAGCCTTCTTCGAAGAAAAATTACAATCTTTCTTTAATATTAACCCGCTGATCTTGTTGACAGATGTGTTGGTTGAAGAATTTGAAAATAGCATTCGGACAAAAGATGGTAAAAGGATTGCCCCTAATGTATTTAATATTTTTATCCAGGAGAAAGATCTTTTCAAAAAGGATGATCTAATAGAATGGAAAAAATTTGCTCAACAATTAATTGCAGAATTGGTCATGAACAACTCCTGTAAATTAAGTGGACCTATTTACCTGGAAATCTTTTTCGATGAAACAATAAAAAACAAATACATGGTTTCCGCTGTACAAACCACACCGATTTCCGGTAAAACAATAAATATTTTAACAAAAACAACCTCCTTGTCAGACAACGAGAAACTACCAAGCGCTTTTATGATCCTCTGGAATGAAGACGTTTACAAAATAACAAAAAACGTCACAAATATCGGAAGAAGAGATGACAATGATTTGATCATCGACAACTTGAGAGTTTCACGTGTACATGCACAGATTCGGAAAATAAAGGATGGTTTTATACTCTTTGATATTGATTCAACGAGTGGAACAAAAGTAAATGGGCATCTTATTAAACAACACCAATTAGTTAATGGAGACGTCATAGAAATTGCAGATATACCTATTATTTTTAGTTGTGATGGCATTTTCAGTGATAAATATCCACAATCAGCAAAAACCATGATATTAAAACCAAAAACTTCGGGAAAATAATAATGACTGCAGTAATAATACTTATCCTTCGAGTTCTTGCCGCCTTAAGTTTGTACGCATTCTTGGGATTCATTATCTTAATCTTATGGAAAGATTTAATTAATAGAGATAAAACAATTGTCGGCAGCCTACAAACATCAATCACCATAAGAAATATTTCCAAGGTTGAAACCCAGGACTTCAGAGAGAACGAAGTATTTATCGGCCGGGACGAGCTCGCGCAGATTAGATTTCAACATGATGAAGCGGTTTCAAATATGCATGCGCGGCTATTCTATATAGAAAATAATTGGTGGGTTGAAGATCTGCAATCCACAAACGGGACCTTTCTAAATCAAGACCCAATTATTACCCCCACAATTATTATCTCAGGAGATCAAATCACTTGCGGGAAAACTACTATCGAAATCACTATGGATCATAATCAGCACCGCGCTGAGATATAATCAGCTAGTTTATCTAACAGTCATTTTAGTAATGGAGTAAAAACATGAATAACAAACCCATCCTGGGAGTCATCGGGGGATCAGGATTATATGATTTCCCTGCTTTAGAGAAAAAGAAAGATGTTGTGGTTCACACTCCGTTTGGCGATCCAAGTTCACCAATTATTATCGGGGAATTATCAGGAAAACCGGTCGCTTTCCTGGCACGTCATGGAATTGGACACTTCTATTCACCCAGTGAAGTAAATTATCGAGCAAATATATTTGCACTTAAATCCATTGGTGTGGATCAAATTGTTAGCATATCCGCTTGTGGATCGCTTAGAGAAGACTATTCCCCCGGTCAAATTGTTATTCCCGATCAAATTTTTGATTTCACACATAAGCGCCAGCGTTCATTTTTTTGTGAAGGGGTAGTTGTTCATGTCAGCACGCCTGATCCTTTTTGTTCAAATCTCTCCGACAAACTTTATCAGGCAGCTTTAATTACAGGTGCGACCGTTCACAAAAGTGGTACGTTCATAACGATCGAAGGCCCGCGTTTTTCCACCAAAGCAGAATCGGACCTATACCGCAAATGGGGAATGTCCATCATCGGCATGACTGCCTGCCCTGAAGTATTCCTTGCCCGAGAGGCGGAAATGTGCTTTTCAACAATGGCACATGTAACAGATTATGATGTCTGGCACACTAATGAAAAACCAGTAACGGTAGAAATGGTAATTAAAGTCCTTAAGGCAAACACTGAAATCGCACAAGAAGCTATCATAAATCTTGTGAAAAAACTACCTGAAAAAAGGCCATGCGATTGCAAAAATGCGCTGAAAGATGCTGTAATGACCCGTAGAGATTTAATACCAGAAAAGACAAAGGAAAAACTTGACCTGCTGCTAAGTAAATACCTTTAATGTTGAAAATTTTCTCTGTAAAAAAAATAACAGAAACTAATCCACAGCAGAGATTGCTTATTTGGGCAGCAATATTTTTGTTTCTGTTATCTATCATTCTCACCCTTTCCCCCGCGGTCAGATATAGAAGCTGGGATGTTGATTATCTTTGGTGGCATTGGATTGGTTATTTAATATGGCTAGTAAGTTCAATTTGTATTCATCATTCGATCAAAACACACCTGAGAGATTCGGATCCATTTATTTTCATAANCACCCAATTAATGACCGGATGGGGTTTATTAACAATATGGCGAATAAATCCTTTTTTTGGATTCCGCCAAACCTTATGGTTATCCGTTTGCACAGTTATTTCAATTATCCTAATAAGAACGCCCTCAATCCTAAAACAACTGAAAAGATTTAAATATTTTTGGTTGGCAGTTGGATTGTCCTTAATCACGCTTACTTTTTTCTTTGGCACATACCCTGGAGGAATCGGACCTAAATTATGGTTAGGATATATGGGTGTTTTTTTTCAACCCTCAGAGATTCTCAAAATTATTTTAATAATTTATCTGGCATCTTACTTTTCAGAAAAACAATCAGGAAGTTTTGATTTTATCCATACGATTATTCCAACGATAGTGCTCGTTCTCGCTTCATTAGTAATATTGGTTGGGCAAAGAGACTTGGGAACAGCACTGATCTTCATCACAATTTATATTTTCATTGTATATTTCGTCTTTGGAAGAAAACGCATCCTCACTTTCGGTGGAATCCTACTGGTCTTATCAGCTATTGCAGGATATATAATAGTTGACCTGATAAGAATCCGTTTTCAAGCCTGGATCCTTCCCTGGGGAGATACTCAATCTAGTTCTTATCAGATCATCCAGTCAATCATCGCGTTGTCTGCAGGCGGTTTATTTGGCACAGGAATTGGTTTAGGATATCCAAACCTAGTTCCTCTTTCCCATTCTGATTTTATATTTACTTCGATCGCTGAGGAAACAGGTCTAATTGGAAGCATCGGATTCATATCCTTGCTGGTAATGTTTTTATTCAGAGGGTTTAAGATTTCAATGGAGTCTAAAAACAGATTTCACAGATACCTCGCTGCTGGAATTACAACCTATGTCATCGCTCAATCAGTTTTGATCATTGGGGGGAATATCCGTTTTTTTCCCATTACCGGTGTAACCTTACCTTTCGTTTCTTATGGTGGATCATCTCTACTTACATCTTATTTAGCACTAAGTATGCTGATAATAATAAGCAGTCAAGAAGAAAAACAGAGCACGCTCATCAGCAACACAAATCCTTCCAGAATCGTTACTGCCATATTCACATTATGCCTGGCAGTAATCACGATGACAATTGGTTGGTGGGTAATCATCCGCGGTAATGATCTTCAGAATCGCAGCGATAATCCACGTCATCTCATTTCTAATACCTTTGTAAAAAGGGGGCAAATTCTTGACAGGAACAATAACCTGATTGCTGAAACTGAAGGAAAACCCGGTACCTTTATTAGATTTTATCCATACGTTCCTTTAAGTAACTCAATTGGTTACATTCATCAAAAATACGGACTTTATGGAATTGAAAAAAAATATGATGAATATTTAAGTGGAATTAAGGGATATCCCGCTCACACACTTTGGATGAATTATCTCTTATATGATCAACCTCCAGATGGGAGATCAATCCGGCTGACCTTAGATATGGACTTGCAAAGAGCTGTTGATGACTTAATGAAAGAAAACCAAGGCGCAGCAGTAGTGATGAATGCTGAAAGCGGAGAAATCCTGGCAATATCAACATACCCATTTTTTAATGCAAACCAATTAGAAGAGAATTGGGAAAATTGGAACAATAATGAAAATGCGCCATTTCTCAATAGAGCTACCCAGGGAACATATCCAATTGGTGGATTGCTATCTTCATTTTTACTCTATGAGCAAGATATCAACTTGATCGAAGATTTTAACAATTCAAAAATATTCCCAAATGACAGAAATACTCCGGAATGCGAATCACCCGCTCTTGATTTTGATAATTGGCAATCTAATATTAAAAATGGATGCCTTTCAGCACTTTCACAATTAATTAATTTTGAAGACCTTGCATCCATAAACGAATCACCACTATTTGAATTCATCTTCGATGTTCCTGAAACTGGACTCCCGGTAAATCTTCCAACAGAAATTTCACCAGATGCAAGTTGGATCGACCTAATATCAGGTAAAGATCAAATTCGCACCAGTCCCCTCCAAATCGCTGCAAGCTTGGCCCCATTGAGCAATGGCGGATATGCGATAGAGCCAACAATTCTTTCTTCTGTTAATATCTCATCCGGGCAATGGATCATACTTCCCTCTGAAGAAAAACAGGAATTAATAAAATCAGAAAAAGCAGCGGAGATTGCACAATTCCTTTCCTCAGATGAGGGAAAAAGGTGGGAGTTAAGTGCGATTACATATGATTCTAATGGCGCTTATAGTTGGTATGCGCTGGGCACATATAATGGCAGCAATATAACGCCAATTGTTATTACTGTGGTTATAGAAGCTGAAAATCGAGAAAAGAGTCAATCGATTGGAAAAGAGATCTTTTACGCTTTGAATTTCTAATATCTCCTTACGCTTCGATTAAACGAATGAATTTGCGTTTACCGACCTGCAGTACACCCGCGTGCATCTGATCATTCCAATTCGAGATAACTGCTCCATCAAGTTTTACCGCGTTTTGTTCCACCATTCTTCGCCCCTGACCTCGACTGTTTACCAACCCAGCGGCAACCAGCACATCGAGGCAAATTGCCTCTTTAGAAATAGAAAAATCATCTATATTGTCAGGAATAGTTTTTTTCTGAAATTTCTGAATAAAATCTTTCTGTGCAGTATCCGCTTCCTGTTTACCATAGAAAGCACTGGTTACCTCAAAAGCTAATTTCATTTTTGCGTCTCTTGGGTGTAATTCACCAACAGAAAGTGCTTCCTCAATTTTCTCAATCACTTCAGGAGACCAGCGAGTTACCAAACGCGAATAGACAGGCATACTTCTGTCAGGAATGCTCATTATTTTCCCATATATGTCATTTGGTGTCGTTGTAATCGGAACATAATTCCCCATTGATTTGCTCATTTTTTCCGATCCATCTGTTCCGGGTAGGATACCTAAACAAATTGCGATATTTGGTTGAGCACCGAGTATCGTCATCACCTTTCTGGATGCCGTCACAATATTAAAGAATTGATCTGTTCCGCCGACCTGTATATCTGCTTTCAGACAGTATGCATCATATCCCTGCATTACAGCATATAACGCCTCATGCAGATAAATTGGTTCTCCTTTTTTCCAGCGCAATTTAAATTTTTCACGACTAAGAAATTGCTGCACAGTAAAATTTTGCGTTAGCTTTATTATCTCGGAAAAATTTAATTTTGAAAGCCACTCAGAGTTATATCTGATTTTTGTTTTGTCCTTATCCAAGATTCGAAAAGCCTGGACAGCGTATGTTTTTGCATTTTTTTGGATTTCTTCCGAAGTGAGAATAGGTCTGCTTGTATCTCTATCGGAAGGATCTCCAATTAGTGCGGTATAGTCACCAATTAAAAAAGTTACCTCATGCCCAAAATCTTGAAATTGGCGCAGCTTACGCATCGTAACAGTATGTCCTAAATGCAGATCTGCTTTGGTGGGATCATAACCACAATAAACCTGCAAAGGGCGTTCTTCCTTTTTTGCTTGCTGTAACCGTTCAAACAATTCCTCTCGCATTGCTTCTTTGATCTTTTCGTCACCATATTCAGTCCCCTGCATTAGTACGGTAACTTGTTCTTTTATATCCACGAAATCCTCCAAAAATGGTGTGCTGGATGATTATACCAACTTAAATTTCGTAATAATTCTACATGCTATAATCAGCAAATGGNTATCATGGAAACCGTACTCGTACTCAATGCTAACTTTGAACCAATTAATGTTTGCGCCATGCGGCGCGCAGTCTGCCTGATGTTTTTAGAAAAAGCGTCATTGGTATTGAATGGGCGAGGTGAAATCCGCACCATTGATAGCTCATTTCCCCGACCGTCAATTATTCGCCTTCAACGAATGATTAGCCGTCCGNGGCCCCATGTTAAATTAAACCGGAAAGANGTATTCCGTAGAGACCATCATACCTGCCAGTATTGCGGAAAGAAAAATAAAGATCTCACAATTGATCATGTTATTCCTCGNCACCAAAGAGGGCAGCACAATTGGAAAAACGTCGTAACTGCCTGCTCCAGCTGCAATCACAAGAAAGGCGGAAGGTCCTTGCGCGAAACAGGTATGCGCTTGCAAAAATCTCCAAAAGCCCCACCGAATTCAGCACTATATATATATAAGCACTATCTTTCCGAAAATGGAGAGTGGGAGCCTTTTCTCAGTGGTTGGTAAACTAAAAGAGATTCCATGAACTGGAATCTCTTTTTTTCTTAATTAATACTTTTAATCAGCTTTTTTTTGAGCAAGTCCATGATCTATCATAAGGAGCGCATTGCCTGATTCACCGGCCAACTTCAGATTCTCAAGGATATCTGTAGCATTCTTTTCCTCTTCAACCTGTTCATTCACAAACTACTACAGGAACATTTGAGCACTCATTTCGTCAAGTAATTTCTTGTTCATTTCATATCTTCATTTTATTTAAAAATAATAGTCCAATAATATATATTAGACTATCAATGTTTTATTCCTCATTAAATACCCCGTAGCTTGCTACGCGGGTTCCACGCTTTAGCAAAATCTGCTCCCCGAAGTGGCATAATTCCGTAATACGCCGCAGCTTGCTGCGGTGATAGGAATTATGAGGATTTTGCCAGTTTATTAATTCTTTCTAACGCCTATTCCTTTTATTGATCAAAAATAAATTTTCTGGTTTCTATTCAATTATTTCTCCCTTTACGTGACGAAAAATAATTGTACTTACGCTGACCACTGCCACTACTGCCATTGTCATTTGGTTTGCATTTACACCACCAACATAGGATGTATCTAACCTTATGAACTCTAAAAGAAATCTACCAATCGGGTATACGATTAGATAAATACTAAAGACATCTCCAGGGAGCAGCTTGCTTTTTAACTTCCGCGAAACAACAATAAGCAGGAAAAAATTACAAATATTCCATAAAGATTCATACAGGAACATTGGGTGGAAATGCGAAAATTCTTCATATCCTGGCAAGCGGTGANCCAAATCAATGAAAATCGCCCAAGGAAGATTCGAAGGTGGGCCATATAACTCCTGATTAACAAAATTACCCCATCGGCCAATTGCCTGTGCCAACGCAAGTCCTGGAGCGATAATATCCGTCCATGTGAGAAAATCCAACCCCTTCTTCTTTGAGTACACAAGCAGAGCAACGAAACCACCAACTACCGCGCCTGGAATACCTAATCCTCCCTGTCGAATATTGAATATTTCTATAGGATGGGAAAAATAATAATTAGCCCCCACACCCATCGATTGAGAAGGAGTTAATACATGCCATAAGCGAGCGCCAATGATCCCGGATATCAACAACCAGGGGACCATATCCCAAATAAACTCGCTATCAAACCCGCGCCGTTCAGTCTCCTTAATCGAAACCCAAACAGCAGCGAGAACTCCAAACATAATTATTATTCCATAAAAATATATTTTCAGAGGTCCAATATAAAATCCATCAGACAATTTCAACTCCCTTCTTCTTTATAAAAAAATCACTGGTTTTCTTTAAAATAGGATCGCACAAACCACAATCGCTGAAGGGCAGTAAAATTCCCTAACAAAGCAATTATTAGTACACCTATCAAAGGTTGGTTAAAAAACAAACTGATTACTAAGAAAAAAAGACGTTCTACCCTTGTTAATATTCCTGTTTTTACTTCAACTCCTAACCCTTCAGCGCGAGCACGAATATAAGACACAAGGAAACTTCCGCATAAAGCAAGATATACCAGGATAATTCCAGTATTATTATTTATGGATGAAAAGTGAACCAGAATCCCGAAAAGAAGTGTCATTTCCGAGTATCTATCTAT
>JGI24724J26744_10000917_pt1 | contig 20670 bp, 20 predicted proteins | sample Cruoilmetagenom7_FD_26744 | JGI IMG/M metagenome (IMG submission 26744) | reverse complement strand
GATATATTTGAGTGTAAATTACAGACCACTGGTTCTAGCTGGCTTATAGAATTACTCGGGTATTTTGATTCGACAGATGTTGTATTCTTTGATGACGCGGTTGCATCACCAGCCACTCAAGCGGCTTGGACTGATTGGGATATATCCAGTGATACAGGTGTTGATACTGCGATAGCAGCAATCTGTTTTGCACATTGCCATTCAGGCAGTGTTAAAGAAGTAGGATTCAGAAAAAACGGAAGCACAGACGATAGAACGCACGATGTGCCTATTCAATCTATTCAGGGCGCTATTGTTGTCGGTGTTGATGGTTCTGAGATTTTTGAATATTACAGAGAAACAGATTTCATTGATCCGTATGTGATTGGTTACATCAAGTCTGGTGTAACCATGAACACTAATGCTACAGATATATCATTGGGTACAACGGGCTCATGGACCAATCTTTCCTCTCTCGGTTCTGACATTGACGGTATTTTTGTTGAAGCTATCAGTAGCACCACAAATCATTCGTGGGGATTGCGTCCAGATGGTGATGCCGATTTTGTAGACCACTATGAAGATATTCAAGTCAAACATGGATGGGGCATTGCTGGTGCCGTTAGTGATGTAGTCGAAGGTAAAATAGAATCTACAGGCGTAGATTTCTTTCTACTTGGTACAATTGATAGTGATGGGGGTGGGGGCATTTCTGGTAGTGCTTCTATTACTTTAGGAGCAGCAACATTAAACTCTAGTGGTAGTATAAGCATAGTAGGCAGTACAACAGTAACGTTAGAGAATATAAATTTAGACTCCGACGGTACTATTGATATAGAAGGAATTACCTCTTCTATTCTTGAAATTCTAACCTTAGATTCTACTGGTGCTATAGGAGATATAGTAACTGGAGAAGTAAATACTACATTAGAAGTTTTATTAGTAAGTGCTACAGGTGAAGTAGATATAAATGGAGAATTTGCTTCTACTTTAGAGACATTAACTCTATCTTCAGATGGTACTATATTAGTATCTAGTAGTTCTGATATAACATTAGAAGCTCTAACTTTAACTGCTTCTGGTGCTGTTACAGATATACAAGGTGATGCAGATATAACATTAGATACTATAGTATTAGTATCAACAGGTACAGTTACAGGAACTGGGACAACTATTGTGACTATTACAGTAACAGAATTAACATTAGAAGAAAGTAGGTATCCTCTATCATCTGCTGATGGTAAAGATATTCCACTTGATGTACTTGGTCCTATTAAATATCTTCGACAAGAAGTTGATACTACTCCTTTAGCTTTTGCTGTTGTGTTAAATGGTTATCCTTCTACACTATTACAGATTAGATCACCTATAGATATAGTAATTTCTTTTGCTGATGATGTACCTGGACTTAGTGTTGATCCTGTGCAGTATTTATTAGAAGCAGATAAATCAGTTGTTCTATTACCTACTCATTTAACGTTTACTATGGTTGCTTTAAATTCTGGGGAATCTGGAGATGTAGATATTAATATTCTACGTAAGTGGAATACCCTTGCTATTAATGTAGATGAAGGATAATTAAGTGTCTGCTAATACTACTCAAGCTGATTTAGATAAAGGACTTCGTTTAATAGATGAAGAACTCTTTCCTGCTTCTACAGGAGAGATTACTAAATATGGACAACATATATCTGATTTATCTATTATAGATGCTAAAAATGTACTACCTACCCTCAATGGCTATTCCTCTTTCTTTGGAGTAGATACTAAGATAGCATCGGTAGATTTGACAGCTAATGCCCAAGATATTATAGGATATAGAACTCTATATGGGGATGCTATACTTTTAGCCTTTTGTGACGATGGTTTATATCTTCGTAGTCTTAGAGGGGAAGATACCGCAGTAGTTACAGATGTACCAGCAGCAGGAAATACTCCAGACCACTATACTATAGATCTTCCAGATGGTAAAGGTAGTTGGATAAAAGTAATGTCTCCTATCTTAGGTTTTCTTAGTCCTTGGAAGCTTTGGACTTATACTATATTTCAAAATCATTTATATTTCTATGCTAAAGGATTTGATAGAATATTTAAACTAACTTCATATGAAGCAGAGCAAGTAGTAATAGAACAACTTAGTCCTACTTATATTATTGGTACTGGTAAGGCATATGAATTTATAATTAATAGTGATGATTTATCTGCTCCTGGAGCTTCAGGATTATGGAAGAAGTTAGAAGTTCTTTTTGATGGTACTATAAAAAGAGCACAGGTATTAGTACCTTTAAATACAGCTACTGATACTTTAATTGCTCCTGATAAGTTTGTAGGAGGATTAGAAAGTTCTGGTATTGCTGCTTCTTATGACTTAGTATCTGAAGTTAAAACTGATATTGATGCTACTTTAACTTTAGCTATGACTGGGTTAGATCTTGAAATTATACATGATGCCCAAGTCTCTGAAGTAGGAATAGCTATTAATGAAGTAGGTAATAATACAGTAATAGATATTAGTGGATTTAAAGAATATAATCCATTGAATATGCAGATAAAGCATAAAACTGTAGTAGGTACTCCTAATGGTTTTATACTGGTTTTTGGTTTTTATACTCAAATAACAGGTGCTCTTGCTGGTACTACCTTTTCAATTTTACTTAAAGTAGATGTAGATGCTAATGTAACAGAATTATTAGGGCCAGGTGTAGGTAGATTAGATTTACCTTCTATTGCTTATACTCCAGATTTACAAACTATTGTTACTACCTATCAAACAGATGCACCTTTTGATACTGTTAAACTTAGGTATTCTACTGATTATGGCGATAACTGGTCCTATGTAGTTAATTCTACATTAGAAACCGATTTAACAGTTTCACAAAAACAGAGATCTTTAATATATGATGGTAGTAAGTTTTGGTTATTATTTTATTATGCTTTATGGAATAGTTCAGATGGTATAACTTGGACAAATGTATCTTTTTCTACCTCTGGTTTAAATCCTCCTGCTATGCTATTAGATCATACAGCGTTTGTATATCTTAATGGTATTTATTATTTTAGTGGAACTCATGTAGATACTGGAGATAGAGCAACGTCTACTAAGTTTAGTTTAAATGGGTTAGATTGGACTTATTTAGATGATCCTTTAACTGCTAATGGAGTTAATCAAACTAGAAATTCTAGAATATTTTTATTAAATGGTACTATTACTATTCTTCCTCAACCCTCAGATGAGGGATATATTTATACACATGATGGAGTTAGTAGTACTTTAGATAGAGTAGGAGCACAAGATACTACTGTTTTTGAGCGATATTCTACTAGGGCACATGATGGCTATTTAGTATCATACGGTAATGATGCAACACTGGGAGTAGGATGGTATAAATCTACTGACAAAGGATTAACCTGGTCAGTTATGTATTTAGATGCTACTTCTGAAACTATTGAACCTTATGCAGATAGAGATAGTGTAAATCCTAGACAAGTATATAATAGTGTAGGAACTGTATTATTAGGTTGTAATCAAGAGGCAGGATATAATCATGTAGCTAATGATGATTGGCTTTGGATAGGAGATGATGTAGATAGTTGGGAACAATTTGTAGATCTTTTTGCTACATATAGAGCACAAGGAATTGAGGGGGAAATACAATTTGTAATTGCTACTCCTAATCTTCAGCTTTGTGGAGTATCAGATACAGAAGAGACAATACATAATCTAACGCTTACTGCCAGTGAAGATTCTAATGACCTAGCAACTGAATTAGATGCTATATTTGATCTTTATTGTTTTAGTTCTACCTTAGTAGTAACAACTCCTTGTACCTATGAAAATGAATTTAATTTAATTTTTAATCTTGCAATGGTAGATCCAGCTGTAATTCCTTCTATTTCATTAACTAAGAATACTAGTACAACTTGGGTAGAAACTAGTAGTGATAGTGATGATGTTCAACTTGCTCATATGGAAGGAATTACAAGTGCTAAAGGAAGATTAGTAGCTTGGGATATAGATAATCTTATTTATTGGGGATCTGCTTCTGATCCAGTAGATTTTGTTCCTAGTGCTGAAACTAGAGCTAACCAATTATCCGTAACTAGTATTCTTGGTAAGATTATTAAATGTGAAGGATATGCTAATGGTTTTATTATTTATTCTACTGGTAATGTAGTTAAAGGTACATATGTAGGTGGTACTCATACATATAATTTTAAACCAATTAAAGGAATTAATGGAGTTATTGATCCTAGACATATTAAAGCTACTCTAGCAGATCATTATATCTGGTCTAATTTGGGACTTATACAACTTGATCCTGAACAAGGAGAACTTAATTTAGCTACTCCTGAGCTTACAGATTGGTTATCTAACTATCGTTATCCTATTACGATGAATATGGCAGCAGGTAGATTTTTAATTATCTATCTCAAAGATAGGGATTTACAATTTAGTAATAGATATATTAGAAATAGTGATATAAATTTAGATGCTCCTATAAGTCATGAAGCTACTACTGAGATAGAATTTAATCCTGCACGTAGTGGACTTAATATGTATTCTACTTATTCTAGGGCATTAGTATTTGATACATTACTAGGTAAATGGGGATCATTGGATTTAGATCATAAACTTTTATTTGCTATTGATGCTATTAATCAAATTGGATATAAACCTGAAAAGGATTATAGTTTAGTATCAGCTAATTTACATAATGACCAAAAAGGATTAGCTATATTAGAGCCAGATGGTTCTATATCTTTAGCTGATACTTATCCAGATGACAGTTATTTAGTTTTTGGTAAATTTGCTTCTCATAGAGATAGACAAACTAAATTAGTAGAAACTATATCTGAATTTGTAGAGTATCCAGATGCTAATATAGAAATTGAAAAGTCAGTAGATGGAGCTAAAATTGATTCTATTCAGACTAAAAGTTATACAGCTAAAACAGATTTAAGAAGTGTAGAGGATATTAATATGGCAGGACAATGGTTTAATATCTTATTACGTGGACATTATCATTTAAAGAGATTACTTGTTAAGGGGTATCCTTATGGACGTAAATAAAAGAAATAGTGGATCAAGCTCTGGAATAGGGATAACTAATAGTAATAGGGGTGCTAATCCTGGTGGTATTATGGGTAGATCTGAATGGCATCAACAAGAATTAGCTAAAAGAAAAGAGCAAGGAGCTATTCAGAGTGCAGAACTTCGTAGAGCTGCTATGCAAAAAGCTAAAGAGGATTCTCTGAAAGGTAAATACTATGGAAGGAGAGGTGGTCCTATTCCTGCTGATACTAGATATGCTAAGGTATTAGCTAGTGTCTATGATGACCCTTTTATGAAAATGCTTATTCAAGCTGGTGCTATTGCTCCTGCTTCTTATTAATATAAATATATAGATTATAGTATATTAGGAGCTATATAATGTCTGGATTAAGATTTTTAACTGGAAACGATAATAACTTTTCTCTTGGTGCTTCTGGTAGTTATAGTGGAGGACTTACTCCTTTACCTACTACTAAAAATGAAAGTAGAACTAGTAATACATCCTCTACTGGTAGTAAAGCTACAGTTGAAAGTAGTATATCTAATTATTTAGAAAATACTATTTTTAATAAAAGGAACATGACCCCTGAAGCTATGGCTGCTTTACAACAGCTTATTGGAAGTGGAGGTAGTAATCCCCTATTAGATGCTCAAGATCAAGGTAAGCAAGATCAAATGGTATTACTTAACCAAATGTTAGGTATGCTTGATCCTTCTAAGGCTGCTGAAATGGCTTCTGGTAGAACTGCTGATCTAAGTAGACAGCTTAGAGAACAAGTATTACCTGAATTATTTGGAGGAGCTGAAGCAGCTGGATTTGGCGGAGATGCTCTAACTAGTCTTTTAGCCCAAGATGCATCTATTAGAACAGGTGAAGCCCAATCAAGAGTAGAAGAAGAAGTAAGGAGTAATGTGCAAGAACAAGCTTTACAAGCCTCTGAAATTCTTAACCAACTTTTAGATTCTGGTAGTGGTACTATGGATGCACTTCTTCAAGCTCTCAATATCTCTAAAGGAGCTGTAGAACAAGGATCAGAAAGTAAGACTGGGACTTCTAGCACTAGAGGCACTACTACAGAAGTAAGTCAAGATAATACTAATGAAAATGCTAATATTTCTTCAAGCTTACTAGATCCCGTAGAATGGGCTAAGATTCAAGCACAGTTGCAGATAGCAGGAATGAATCAACCTACTGGACCCTCAGAACAAGAAAAACTATTAGCAGCTTTTAATGCTAGTAAGGGACCTTTTATGAGCTTTAGTAATTATGGTGATGGTGGACCAGAAGATGACTTATTTAGAAATCTCTCTAAGCTTGGTTTCTAATAGTAGGATTAGGAGATAATAAAATGGCACAAGGTATAGATTCTAAAGCTATAGCAGATTATTTAGCAGGGACTAGAGGGGCTAATATTCTTCCTAGTTTTTCAGATAATAAAAATCAAAGTTTCTATGGAGAAGGAGATATCGAACTTGATATGAATCCTCTAATAGAAACTGAATCTGAGGAAGAACGGCTAGAAAGAGAAAGAAAAGAGGAGATAGAACTAAAAAAGGCTGAATGGAAAGCAGCAGAGGAATATACTACTTTAGAGGAACTCAGAGAAGCTAAAATACAGCATGAAGCTGATATGATAGAAGCTATAAGACAAACTAGAAATAAGCTAAGAGAGGATCAGGGTATTCCTAGATTAGAAGAACAACGAGCATTATTATCTAAAACTGGAGCTTTAGTTTTTCAAGATCAAATAGCTAGAATAGATCAACAATTAACTATAAAAAATACCTCTATAGATAGGCAATTAGCATATGATGGTAATAGTATTAGTGGTATTAAAACTGCTGATTTTAGTGATTATCAGTTTAGAGGAAAACAATTAGCTAGTAGGGAAAAGACTCTTATTATGCAAGAGTCAGATAAGCAGGATGAGCGAAGAAAAGAGACCTCTAGTAAAATTGGTAGAAGGGATAAAGCGGCGGAGACTAAACGTACTGTAGCTGCAAGTCAAGGACTTACTCTTAAAGCCGTAGAAAAAGTAGAAGATAAAACTGGGAGTAAATTTACTGGTGAAGATATAGCTACTTGGGATCAAGATAAAGTTAAACTAGCTCAAAAAATAGCGCTTGCTTCCCAGGATACTTTAGTTTCCTCTCCTATAGAAGCTGGTATTATGACAGAGCAAACTCAGCAATTAGCTATAGCTCACATGGAAAACGAACTTACTGCTGATGAATATCCACAAGCTAAACAATTACTAGATCAGATAAATGCAGAAGTTAAAGTAGGTATTCAAAAGCTTAAAGATAATCAAGAGACTAAAAGCAGAGTAACTCTTAATAAGCATGAAAATGATAGCTATACTAAACCAGCTCAGAAGAAATTAGCTCTTGAGCAAAAATTAAAGGTAGAAAAATATATAATAGTAGAACAGTTTAAAAATAAATACATGGATAGTAAACTAACAGTTGATCTATTTGATCCTGCTACTATGAATTTAGATAGTCAAGGAAAGCAAATAGCAGATACTATTTATGATTATATGCTAGAACGTTATGGTAGAGGAACTAAGCTTTCTACTTTTGGTTATTTTCAAATAAATAAATTAAAAGAAGAGTTAGGTACTTCTCAAGTAGCTGAAATTATGGGTATTAATGCTAGAGAAATACATGTAGTATTTGAGAAAATGAAATTTAATGTAGGTACTAACTATAATAGAAAGTATTCTAGAATTTCAGGTACTATAATTTCTGGTACTAATTCTATTATTGATAGATTCTAAAAGGATATAATAAATGTTAGGACTCTCTGCTGCTCAATATAGTATGGCTTCTGATTCTATAGATGACTATGCTTCAGCTAATGAATTTGAACTTAATGATATTCTACAATTTGCTGCTTCTACTGTAGTAGATATAGCTGTTACAGCAGCAGATTCTCTTACTCTGGGTAATTTTGAGTTAAATACTAGAGATGCACTATATGGAATGGGTGCAGGAATGGGACTTGGAGAGTACTATGATCAACATAAAGAAGGGATTAATCTAGCTTCTTTCGTAGGTGGAATAGTAGTTCCTGGAATGGCAGTGGGTAAAGCTCTTAAAATAGCAAGGAATATGAATAATCCTTTTGGTTATTTAGAGCATGGTAAAATGGCATGGAAAGCAGAAGCTCTATTGAAAGCCAAAAGAGCAGGTGCTGCTACTGATGATGTAGCTGCTGCTTTACGTAATGCTAGACTGTATACAGCTGGGGGAGCGGTGGCGGAGGCTTCTTTATATGAACTAGGCTTTGCTTTATTCATGAATCAACATGCTTATATGGATAATAGCTATGGATTAGAAGATGCTGCTATTGGTGTAGCACTTGGTTCTATTGCTATTCCTCTCAGGATTATGGGAGTTAATAGAGATGTTAGAAAAGGATTACAGCAAATAGAATCTAAGCAAATGGAGAAGCTAGTTCTTCCTGCTAGATATGGAAGTTTAGAGACTAGTGATCAATTAGCTGTGCTTAGTCAAAGGATGAAAGAGATAGATGAAGTTCCTTTGGATAAACTCAATAGCCAAGGAACTAATACCCAGAGGCAGGCTCAACTCTGGATGGAAAAAGAAGTAGCTAAAAAGATTAAAGAACTAGGAACAGACGCTTTTAATGCTGATACTATAGGACTAGTAGAAAAGACTGGAAAACTTGCTGTAAAAGATAGTGAATTAGGATTTAGTCTGGGCGCGCATGTTGATAGATATGATGCTAATAGTTTATCAGATGTAGTAATTAAAAATGCTAGAGCTAATCCTAAAGCTTTTCTCGGTGTTACTAAATTTGGAGTGTTTAATTCAGAGGACTTGGGTAATGCTCTTGTAGCAGGGATCAAGAAAATAGATGAAGCTACTGGTGATACAGTTATTCAAACAGCTAAATTAGCAAGGAATATCTATTTCTATAGTAAAACAGCTAAGCAGGGAGTTATACCTGCTTTTCAGCTAAGGAAGGTTATGCCTGAAGGTATGGATGTGCTGGAATCTGCTATTGAAGTAACTATTAAAACAGATAGGAAGTTAGGACAAAAAGAAAGTCAATGGGTCGCAGACTATTTAGCTAATCCTCATTTACAGGAGAAATCTGTACGGTTTGAGGGGCCTATTGGTAAGCTTAAAGCTAATAAGACTAGTGTTAATTTAGAAGCTGTTCATAGATATGATGAATTATTTGGATCAAAAACTACTCCTTTTGATAGACCGTATATAACTACTCCACAACTTTATACAGATAAAATAGAGAAAGTTAAACCAGGCTATACTAGATTATATAAAGGAATAAGTGATACAGTAAAGCATGAAGAAGCATTTTCAGGGGTAGACTATCCTTTACCAAAAGGAGTAAAAGGTAAGCATTATACAACAGATTTAGAAGATGCAGAATACTATAAAAGGGTTTATGATAAAAAGAATAAAGATGCTTATATTAATTATATTGATATACCAACTAATAAATTAAAAGAAATTCATCATGTTCAATTAGATGAATATATAGTTGATTTACAAAAAGTTAATCGTCCTTATCAATCAGTTATAGAGCAAGCAGATACCTCTATACCGGGAGCAGTAATTCATCCTCATGCTGAAGGTCATATGATAGGTAATGTAGAAGCTGCTTCTGCTCAAACTGCTTCAATGAATCCTTCCCTAGCTCCTATTTATTCAAAAGGTAGATTAGATAAGGTAGGAGAATATGCTCCTCGTAGTAATCCTCAACCTATAACAGATGCTCAATTTCTTAATGCTGCCTATTACTATTCTAAATATTTACCTAAGAAAGGAGAGATATTAGAAGCTGGTCATCTTCCTAAACTCCAAGCTCTAGTCTCTAGATTTGCAGAAGAGACAGTTCAAAAGAATTGGGTACCTATTCAAATGGGTAAAGGTAAAGATGCTATAAAGATTAATAATTACCAGCAAGCCTTAGAGGAACTTAACCGGATTAAGACTAAAGAACTTCAAGCTGGACTAGATGAAGGATTTAGTTATATCCAACTTACAGGGCAGACCAATGTTCCGTATAATACCATTGAAGAATTTATTAATAATGGTAGACGATTTGTTATAGGTTCCAAAGCAGGAACTAGTATCTATACAGATATTGGTAATCTTGGTAAGTATGAAAAAGCTAAGGCTATTAAAGTAATAGGTAATTCTCCTATGAGAGGAGCAATGGAGGAAGTAAGAGTTAGTGCTTATCTAGATGAATTAACTTTAAAGAATACCCATCAGGAATTAGGTAATATAGCTTTAAGAACTATACAATCTCAAGGACCTGAACTTACTAATATGATCTCAGATGTATTTAGCTCTAAGATGATGAAGAAGTTAGAAGAAGAATTACCTAAAGTATTAACGATTAGAGAGAATAAGAATGTACTATTCAACTCTGCTGATCATGCATTACGAAGTATTGGAGAGCTTGGGGAGCATATAACTACTTTAGCTCATAACTTTAATCATAATGTTAATAAGATATTAGAAAGAAATAAGAGAGCATTAGAAGGATCTATGGCTTCTGTTAAAGCTAATCCTGAGAGTGCTAGTCAATTTGCTTTACTTAGACAAGCGGTACATGGACATAGTATTGAAGAAGCTAAGAATTTTAGATTTGATCCAGCTAGAGGAGTAGTTATTACTAAAGAAGCTACAGAGAATACAGCTGAAGAATTACTTAAGTATCAAGGAAGGGAACAAGTAATTCAAATGGATAAAAATGTTAATGAGTTTATGCAGAATTATATGCCAGTTATGCAGGAAAGCTTAAGTGTACATAAAGCTGCTGTTAGAATGCAAGGTAAAACTCCAGGAACTGGTGCCGGTGTTTGGTTTCCATATGATCCAGTTAATGAGCAATTTGTAGGGTATCTAATCCCTAAAGGACGTATGCAGGATATGGAACTTATCACTGCTAACTCTGCTTCTGAGCTAGAGAAGATGGTAATTAAACTTACTGGTACTCATGGATCTTCACATGAAATAGTAACCCGTGCTAATGCCAGGGATTACTGGAATGAACTTAATAGATTTGCAGAACTAGATACTCTTAAACAAGCTGATATTAGTATGCCTAAGAGTGGCTTGGTATCAGGAGTAGCTATCCCAGGAGATTATGAAGTTAGTAGATTTATGCAAAGTCTTACTAATGATACATGGACTAAATATCGTAGTCTTTTTAGGGCTGTAAATTCTCCTCTCTTTGATCAACTTCAATTTATGGCTAATCAGTCTGATGCCTTTGCTAAGAGTTCAGCTGGTTATCTAGCTCAGAAAGTACAAAATAAAGCATCTAATCCAGAGCTTGTATATAATATGCTATTAGGTAGGTCTATGATGAAGAAAACCCCTATCATGGATATGGCTAATAATGCTACTAATGTAATGCTTAATACTGGGATTAATGCTACTACTAAAGCATGGAGAGGATTTAAGAGACAGACTAAAGGGCATTTTACTGGAGCCTCCGCCGAGAAAGCTTTCCTAGAGTTTTCAGAAGAAATGAAGAAAGCTAATATGCCAGTAGTATATGATAAGGCAATAGAATATATGCAAGCTCTTAATAAAGGAGCCAAACTTAATAATGCCCCTCATAAAATAGCGGCGACCCAGTCTATTCTAGTAACAGCTAATCTAAGATTTGCAGAACTTGCTCATGCTATGGTAACTATTAGTTCAATTCCTGTTATCATGGCAGGAGAGCTTAAGCATCAACGTTATCCATTCCGTTATATGATAGATGCTGTTAAGATGTCTATGGGTAAAGGAGTTAAAGGAATTGATTCAGAATTAGCTCAATCTATTAGAGAGTATGGTAGAAAAGCAGGACATACTACAGGTATTATTGCAGAAGTAGATAATCTTATGGCTGATCTTGGGACTAACTCTAAGTGGCTAGAAAAGAATGAAAAGATTATAAACTTTATGTCTAAACCTTCTGACTTTGCAGAAAGAGCATCTAGAGAATATGCTTATATGTTAGGATATAGGATAGCTAAGAGTAAATGGCCTCAAGCTAGTCATGACTTACTTTTATCCCACTCTGCTGCTTTTGTTAAAAGGACAATGGGTAACTATTCTACTAAGCAAAAGCCTACTCTATTCCAAGGTAGCTTTGGACAGATGGTAGGACTCTATCAAACCTTTATGCTTACTATGGGACAGAATGTTTATCGTTATGCAGAAGCAGGGGATAAGGCAGCTGTTGCAGCTCTAGTAGGTTCTCAAGCTGGTATGTTTGGTATGGAGTCTCTGCCTTTTTTCCAGGACTTTAACCAGATGATAGGAGAGTATGTATCAGATGATCATAGTGATCCTAGAACTGTAGCTTATAGAGTCTTTGGTAATACAGAGGAGAAATCAGTAGCTAGAGCAGAGTTTATGTTATTTGGTTTTCCATCCACAGTACTAGGTAGTGGATTCTATACACGTGGTCAACTAGCTCCTAGAAGCCCTCTTAATGTGTCCGGGTCGGAAGGGATTATCTTTAAACCTGCTATTATGGATGCCATGATTCAAGCCTATAATACTGTTTGGGATACAGCAGCTAATCTTAAAGCAGTAGCTAATTCAGATGGAACCATAGGAGATTTTGGAGAAGCAGCTTTACAAGGAGCAGCGGCGCAGAGTCTATGGAGACCTGGAGCCAGAGTAGCAGAGATAGCTATGGGTAAGAGCTTTGATAGAAAGGGAGAACTTATTAGTAGAGGGGATGAAGTCTATGAACCTTCAGCTATACTTTCTAGATTACTCTCTACTAGACCTCTTAGAGAGCAAGCTATGAGAAACTTGAAATATCAGAGTAGCTATTATGAGGGAGTAGATAGGGATCATAGAGCTAAGGTTATTAAGCAAGTAAGGAGATTAGCTTCTGATGGCTATGATATACAGAATGTAGATAAACTTTACTTACAGTATATGGAGAAAGGTGGGAGTAATACGGGATGGGGGACTATTATGAAAACAGCCTATCAAGCTAGTGGGACAGATTATAGTGAGAGATTAGCAGAGTATGCTAAGAAGAATCCAGCTATTGTAGAAATAGCAGAAATGTATAGTCACTAAGCAATAGTTTTAATGGGTAGAATGACAGAAGGTGGATAAGTATAAGCCATATAATAAAAAGGAGTATAATCATATACATTAATATCCATATACATTTGATTTAAATGGGTTAGTTTATGTTTAGGATACTTACGACGTAGTATATTCCAATGTACATATTGTCTATCATATATTTTCATAAAGAGTTTCTCAGTGGTGGTGTGGTCTTAGGGCTTAAGAATTGAGCCTAATTAGCCCTCTTAGCGTCCTTGCTAGAGGGTTTCTTTTTGCCTACTCTTTAGGCATATCAGGAAGTTTCTTCTTAGGCCAAACTTTTATTTTTAATATATGAAGATCAATACTACTAGCTATATCATATGCCCCTTCTTCTCTACAACGTTGTGCATAGAACTCTGCTACTTCTGCAGTTAGTTTATCCTGAGCGCGAAATAGAATAACAGGCTCATCTTCAGGAATTAAACCTGAGGGATCTTGAATTCTATTATAATCCTCTCTTGCATGTAACATATCTATTTACTCCTCTAAATTAATTAAAATTAGATCAAATCTTTACTACGGGCTAGCCATTCAGGAATAATCAATTCTTCCATCTCTATGGGTAACTCTGCTGCATAGGTAACAGCTGCATTAACCTCCTCTAAGTTATCTATCTGACTTTTAGGTATCCAGCATATCATACCATTATAACCAATCCTATAAGCTTCTTCAGTCCCAAAAAGTATGACTACTTCTTCTAAGGTTACTAAATCAACCATAGCTATACCTGCTTAGCTTTAGAAGCTAAAAGATAACAGCCATAGATAAAAGCTTTTTCATCCTCATTGAAGTAATCATCTACTTCTTCATCCTCCACTTCTAGTAACTTAATACTAGCTACTTTGCCTGCCAAGCTTTGCAATACTATTCCAGAACTGGCGGAAAGCTTATAGAGAATATCAGTATCATCTAAAGAATCAATAAGTTCTATAAGTGGTAAGATACTATCTATCTTGGTAATAACTTCATCTTCGGTTACTATTTCTGTAATATGCAATAGGTTATCTAATGTACTCATCAGGATACTCCTTGGTTAAGTTAAAGCTAGGTTAGGGCTAGTTCTTTAATATCTGCTAGGTGTGCTAGTGGTTGATTATGTTCATCCTCCTTTAATAGCCTAAAATCCACTAGATGTTTAGGCCATTTATGATCTATTACATTATTAGGGATAAAGGCCATTACGTCTCCTTTACCTTGTTTAATAGTTGTTCGTTGTATCCGCTCCGCTTGAGTTAGTCCTTCAAGTATCTCTGCTAAGTCAGCAAACTTATTCAAGTCTCTGGCTACCATCTTCCATATCTGTCTGGTTGTAAGAGGTGCAGTTACTCTATTAAGAGTGGATACTATATTATTAGCTACCTCTGCAAATTTACTCTTACCGTATTCTCCTAAAGCTTTAGGCATATTTAATTCAGCATTATATAGTATAGTATTAGCATATAGACAATCACCTACTGTTGGCTCTAAGCTAAGGCGCATAGCACTTATAATCATAATAAGCTTTAACAAATGGGTAAGTCGTCGTTGAAGATAGAATTGAAATCTAGGATCAGACATACCTGGACAAGAATTATATATCTCCTCTATTAACTCTTTAACCTCTTTAGATAGTTTTATCTGTCCTTCTAATTCACTGATAGCTACCATGTGACCCAAGAGGTCTTTACCGAGTTCTATCTTGGGCGGGTCGGGAAAGGTAATCTTTATTTCCGTAGGCTTAGAATAGATAAATAGCATTCTACTAAAGAACCCTCCTCCCATAGCTACAGATCTAAAAGCTTCACTAATACCAGCGGGTGTCATACCAGATATAATATTAACAGTAGGTTTTGGAATAAAAACACTATTGCCCCTAGTCTTAGGATTTTCAAATTGGGGTAGATTATCCCAAAGATTAGTAAGATTAGTAACAAAAGCATCATCCCCAATACCAATAAAATCAAGAAATTCATCATGAGCTACATATGCCTCCGTTGGTTGCGGGTCCACATCTAAATCATACTCTATCCCTAATTCTTTATCTTCCTCACTTATTCTTTGTTTAGCCATCCAATCCCAGAATGCTTCTTTAGCTGCTCTATTAGGTGCTATATGACGATAGCCAATAGCTTCTATTAATCCTTTACCTATCTTAAGAGCTGAGCCTTTCCTAGTCCCTGGAGTACCAGTAAGCATTATATATTGATTGGGGAATATTTTATTATGCCCAAAAGGAAGATAGATACTACGACCAAGTAGAGTACCTATAAAGGAAATAGCTGTCCACCTATGGAATACAGTGGGAGCTTCATTCTTTCCTATATATTCAAAGTAAGCATCAAAGAATCTAGATGCCATACTTTAATCCTCTAATTGGGTATTTATTGCTTTATCAATTTCTTTTTTAGCTTCTATATAAATATGATAATTTTTTATCATTGCATTAGTTATATCAGGATCAGCAACATGAGATTCTATAAACTTTTTAGCTGCCTTATATCCTACTCTGTATTTATCTAAGATAGCTAATTTCTCTCCTATTGTTAATAGACTTTGCTCAAGTACTTCTAACTTTCCATCCTCTATACTCATACTTTATTCTCCATTCAAACCTAGATGCTTATAAATATTATCATAGCCTACTTGTAAAACATCATAAGCTTTAGAATCTACTAGTTGTTCTGGTCTCTTTCCTTTTAGTATTCCATGATGGGCATAGCATTTAAGTTTCTTCTCTTGCCATATCTCCATTCTATGCTTATCTACATTATTACGAACACAGAAACTCTTATCCCAATCTACTATTTCTATAGAATTAGCCATTTAGTTATTCCTTCTTAGCTTATTAATCTTCTAGTTTTGTAATAGCATAATCATTGATATAAGTAGCTAGATGTACATTTTCTTCTCTTTGAATAGTTATTATTTTATTAAGTTCTTCTATTATTATATCTTTTCTATCAATATTAAGTGATAGTTTTTGTCTATCCTTTCTCATAAATTCTAATGTAGCATGGAGTTTTTTAATATGATTCCAATCTTTTGTAAGTCTATCTAATTCATATTCCAAAAAGTTATTCCTGGTCTTAATAGATATAATATTCCCTAAATCTTCTATAAGACTATGTATTATTTCTCTTTCTTTTAAAACTTCAGAATCTCTAATCTCTTTATGTATTCCTTCTCCATAATTATCTCTTAATATTCTAATTTCTTTACTTAAAAAATTTAATTTTTGTGCATTGGTAATAGTATCTGACATTATTATATCTCCTATTAATTACCTTTCCAATATACACCACTCTCTACATCTAGTGGTATTCTCATTGTTCCAAACTCCGTCTCCTGTGGTATATCCATAACCTTCAATAGCTTCTCTGTATACCACTGAAACTTATCCTCTACTGCTTGATAGGTTATACTATCATGTATCTGTCCTTTTAATCTAAACTCTCCCTTACTAGGTATTTGTATTTCTATCCATGCTCTCCATAGAGCTTCATTAATACCAACTACTGAGAAGTGTTGACTGCGGTGAGCTACTATTGATCTCCATACATTATGATCCTTAACTATATCTCCCAGCACCAATCTAGTCCATCCATCAGGAGTAACTATTTTACCAGTCTTAGCTACTTCTATTTTCAAGCTATCCCAACTAGCACTTACCTCTGGATATAGTTTATGATAGAGACTAAGAAGATGCTCAGCAAACTTAAGTATAGTTCCTCCATACCCAAGGATTCGTTTATACTCTCTGAGATTCTCTAAGCCTACAGAGTCTATAAAAGTAGCTGCTCCCATCATATAATTAGTACCATGTATAATTTTCTTTACCGCTTGCCTTAACGGGTGTTCTTTATCAAACTCAACACCAAAGAATTTAAAGCCGGTGTAACAGTAAAAGTCATGGATACCTGCAATTTCTGGAGGTGCTTCCAACGCAGTACGTAAGCTTTCACAACTTGCAAGGTATGCAGTACATCTAGCCTCTGACTGTGACTTATCAATATTACCAAGCCTATAACCCGGATCAGCACGTAATGATTTCTTATGATAGTAAGGTACATTCTGTAACTGTGTACCAAAATTCTTAACATTAGATTTAACAAGATTCTTTCCCTCTGGCAAATAGCGAAGTGAACTAGCTCCACATGACTGGCGTAGAGTCTCCGTCCCGTCTATCTTAGGACTATAGAGTAACCTATCTTGGTCAGTTAGTTTAGCATCATAATAAGTAGAAATAGCTTTTCTATTTTCTCGATATTTAATAATCTGACTAGTGATAAGGGAGTATATAGGATGTTGCCTAGCTACTTTAGTGAGTTCTAATTCTCCGGTGGCGGACTTTGATTTAGCTCTAGCTGGTTTCTTAGCTTTAAGCACTTTATATATTAGGGTGGATACTTGCAATGGGCTAGAGGGGTTAAAGTTGGGGAGTCCTGTTAGCCTTCTAAGATAATCTAATTGCTTATCCAAATCAGCTTGAGCTTCTTTTCTAGCTATTGCTAGTTTGTCAGTATCACATAGTATACCTTCAAAGCCTATTCTAATAGCTGGAAAGATACTAGGCATAAGTTGACAGTAATTCTTCCATACCCACTTAGGAGCTTTCTGCCATAGCTTTATAATTATCCTAGCTGTGTTGATAGTATCCTTAGCATTATACTCTAAAGGGCTAGTAGTACTTTCGTGCTTCCAATAATAAAAGTCAGGAAGCAGATAGCTAGCAATCTTAGCAAGTGCTTTTGGTAGCTCTGAGTACCAGCAGTGCCAGATGTATTCAGTATCATATATATAATTAGATGTAGCAATATGATACCTAAGCAAATGAAAGCAATCGAATACTCCATTATGAAATACCTTTATAGATTCATTTTCACATAGAAGCTTTACTAGTTTCCAAGCTGCTTCTGCTTCTACAGGATCGGAGTAGTGAGCGGGGAGGAGACTAATAACCCAGGTAGAGCCAATGGTAGCTTCTTTACTCACTTCTGTAAAAGCTATTGAGGTTATTCTATTATCTAAACTAGTTTCTATATCAGCTACTAGACAGAAAGCTTTAGCCAAGTCTATTCTAACTAAAGAGAAGTCTTCTACTTTTCTAGCAATTTGGTAATTATATTTATATACATCTCCAAAGATAGCAGGTTTAATCTTAGCTGTATCTATCTGAAATAAGAGCTTACCTGCTTTCCGTGCATGGATATTAAATAAAGGTAAGCCAATTATGATAGGAGTAGATGTTTGTAAAACTGAGCCACGCCAATCTTCTAAGCTAGGTTTACCATCAGCTACTAGATTAGTAAGAGTATGCTGATTACAGCAATAGATAGCATCTGCATTAATCTTTCTGGCTAAAATAAGCAATTCTTCTAGCTGATACGCTTTAGCGGTGACTTTACCTTTAAGTCCTAGTTTATTAAACTCCTGCATTAGGAGTCCTTGATAGGATTTATCCCTGGAGGAGATATTAACTAAGACTAGCATTAGTATTTATTCTCGTTGGACATTCTATCTAATTCTTCCCATGCTTCTTTTTCTGTTTTAAGATCCCTTGTAAGCGGTATCCCTTTATAGGCTATATGCCATAGCTTATTATCTAATTGTACACTATATGGTTCTGGTTGGTCTCCTATACATTCTATACAACTACACATAACTATCTCCTTATCAGTGCCATTTCTTATCTAGTTGAGCACCTTGCATAATAGCTTCTCTAAGCGCCAATGATTGTTGTTTATCAGTAGCTTCTGGTATATGTCTTTCTTTATAACCAGCATCTCTAAACATAGCTGCTATTCCTAGGGTATTCTGAATACCATCAGGGATTACTATATTCTTAGTAAAGCTAACTGGACAATAAACCTGCTCAAAAGGTATCTTATTCTCTTTAAACATTCTAAGCATGTTAGCAATAGCTTGTTCTGCTGCTAAATATTGTTCTCCTGGATTAGGCCCTTCTTCTCCATCCTTAGCTTGAAACCATACCCAATCAGTAGCTTGATTTAATAGAGGTCCATGTGGATCATGTCCATTCATTTCTCTTCTCCTATCTTTGGTTTTACTTGACTACCAACTAGAGTAATATCTTCTTGGCTATCAGTTCCTAATACCTCATGTATATCATTCATATAATTATATTTTAAATCTTCTCTTCTTTTAGCAAACCATTCTATTATAAAGATACTACCAGCTATAGGCCATAATACACTAGCTGCAAAGATAAGAAAGATGGAAGATAAATCCATACCTTCTTTCTTTGGTTGATAGAATAATAAGATTAGAAAACATATAATAAAACCAATTGCCCAAGGTATAAAGTACGGAGTATGAATCATCAGGTATTTTCCTTTTCTTTAGGTTGTATAGTAAAATCACTATCTTCTATAGCTTCAAGCAGTTCTTTCATAAAGAGTTTTTCATAGTAAGTAGGTTCTGAATTCATAGTTATAGCAAAATCATCCATACCTGGTATTTTACTTAGCTTGTTTCTTTTTATTTTAGTAGCTATTTTTGTAATATCTATAGCAGTTAGTGAAGTCATGGTATAAATCTCTTAGAATAATGCCCCGTCCCTGGGGCTAGATGAAACTAGTAAACTAACTAGCTTAACTCTCGGCTGGACTATAGGTAAAGAGTTCAAACCCTTCAGGCAAGTCTACTGGACTAATAGTCTCAATAGATTTAATCCTGACATTTTCATACTCAGTACCCTTAGAGGTGCTCTTATGGATAGAGGTAACCATCTTAAGCATATACTCTGACATCTTCTTCTCACCAAGTGCCTTAATATACGGTCCCATACTACCTTTAATATCTTCTCCAAAGATAGATTTGAGTCTAGCCTTAAGAAACTTCTTACCATTATCATTGTTACCGAAGTTCTCAGAAAAGATAGAACCATTAGCTGCATCTGGGTCTCTATCATTTACCTTTTCAACAGTATCAATCTTCTGGTAGAAAATTTTAATACATGCTTGCTCACTGTCTCCAGACCCCATAACATCTTGACCTGCCCATGCAATACCATATACATGAACACCTGCTGGAGGATTAACAAATCCAATAAGATCAGCTACTTCATCCATATCTGTATCAAGATCAAAGTCTTCGAATTCACTCATAGTTTACTCCTAGCTTTACGCTTAATTTACTCATAGTTAGACTTAGGGATAGATATTATCGTTTCTTTATTATTTTTTCATCTTTATTACCTCCTTTATTTTGATTTTTAATTCGCTCTAGAGATAAAGGTATTAAGCCGTTAGTTTCTCTCTGTAGACTATCAGCATAAAAATTCCCTTCACATCTCTCATTACAGAAATCAAAGCCTTCAATAGTAATCCATTCTACTAGAGATTTTAAACACCAATGACATTTCATAATTAGACTTACTCTTAGCCAATCTTAGGCGTTGGTCCTGCCTTCTTCTCCGGCTTAGTTACTTCCGGACTAAAGATCTGGGTGAGACTAGGATCAGCTAGTCCTTTTAAATAGACAGGCTTACGATTACCAGTAAG
>JGI24724J26744_10000916_pt1 | contig 20672 bp, 19 predicted proteins | sample Cruoilmetagenom7_FD_26744 | JGI IMG/M metagenome (IMG submission 26744) | reverse complement strand
TACCCTTTGCCATAATGAATGTATGCAAAGGGTGTTTTTTTCCTAGTATTAGTTTATTTTTTTTATAATGCTTGAGATTTTAATTAATATAAAGCAAAAAACCATAGCAATAATTTAAGTCAAAATTAGTTAATTTTGACATGTGACTTTCACAAGACTAATAGACTTAAACAAATGCAACCTAATTTAAATCAGATTATAAATACCGATATAATTATAAAACAAATTTCTGGTAAAGCAACCATACCTATTAGACATGCTGTACTAAGACAAGGCAAACCTATTGAAGCCTGTTATATTCAGCAAGATGATTTAGAAAACACATATCATTTTGGATTGTATTACAAAAACAATTTAGTTGCTGTATGCACATTTGTTGCGGATCGCTCTACTCTATTTAATGATAAAACACAATATAGACTGCGCGCTATGGGTGTTTTAGAAAACTATCAAGGTATGCATTTTGGCAAAAAGCTACTAAATTATGGCGTTCAGTTTTTACAAACTAAGAAAATTGATAGACTATGGTTTAATGCCAGAATTAAAGCTTTAAACTTTTATAAAAACAATGGTTTTGAAACTATTGGAGAAATTTTTGACATCCCAGAAGTTGGACCACATTATGTCATGCACAAATCTATAAAATGAAAAAAAACACACTATTAAACTTTATAGTATTTATTGCAATTTCAATAGCTACACTACCACAACTTGCATTTAATCAATCTAGTATTTCTGAACAAGAATTAATAGGAAAAGGTAACCCTCAATTATTTGGAAATGGATATAATCTAAGAGAAGAAGCTCATGTAGCCTTTAAAAAAATGCAAGCTGCAGCTTTAAAAGATGGAATTAGTATGGGTACCGTTTCAAGTTACAGAAGTTTTGCGCATCAAAAACGCATCTGGGAACGAAAATTTAAAAGTAATAAAGCAAAAGGATTATCTAGTCATGATAATATCAAAAAAATAATAGAATACTCTACAATTCCTGGGACATCACGTCATCATTGGGGAACAGATATTGATATTTACCAAACCAATGTTAAGCAGCCAAACAATGTTTTATTGCCTAAAAACTATCATAACAATGGTCCATATTGTAAGCTAAAAGAATGGATGGATACTAACGCTTCAACTTATGGTTTTTATGTAGTATATACTGACAATGCTAATCGTAAAGGCTTCAAATACGAACCTTGGCACTTTAGCTACAAAGCACTTTCAACTCCATATTTAAAAGCTTACAAAAACTTAAATATCACTGAAATATTAAAAACTGAAGGATTATCCGGAATCGATTCATTTACAGCAGATTTCATCAATAAATACATCTCTCAAAATATTTTAGATATTAACCCAAAACTTTTGTAAATTGTAACGTTAACACATTGATATAATGAGAGGAAACTTAAAAGGACGACTATTAATTGGCTTATGTATTGCTGCTTTTTTCGGCTTTAAATATTGCAGTCAACAAGAAATAAATCCTTACACAGGAAAAAAANAAAAAAAAAGCCATATCCATGACACCAGACCAAGAAATCCAAATGGGATTGCAAAGTCGTGACCAAATGGCTGCTCAACATGGTGGTTTATATGCCAATGAAAATTATCAAGCTTTAGTAGACAATGTTGGAAACAAACTAGTCAACAACAGTATTGCTAAGGACACACCTTATAAATATGAATTTCACTTACTAGCAGATCCAAATACTATTAATGCATTCGCATTACCAGGAGGACAAATATTTATCACATACGCCTTATTTTCTCAATTAGAAAACGAGGACCAATTAGCTGGCGTTTTAGGTCACGAAATTGGTCACGTATTAGGAAAACATAGCGCAGAACGTATTGCTAATTCTGAGCTTTGGCAAGGTCTATCAACTGCTGGATCTGTAGGTGCTGATGCTGGAGGATTTATACAACAGTACGGAATGACAAAATTACTAACCAATGGTCGTGATGATGAGTTAGAAAGCGATGATTTAGGTGTTCGTTTTATGTTGCGTGCAGGCTATAATCCAGAAGAAATGATAGATGTAATGGAAATTTTAAAACGTGCTGCAGGACCTAACAGACAACCAGAGATGCAAAGCACACATCCTGACCCAGACAACCGCATTGAACATATTAGAGCGTCTATTAAAAAGTATAGTCTTAACTAAAACGATATAGTAAATAAGACTTAAAGTCCTGCAATTGCAGGACTTTTGTTTTTATATTTGTATAAACAAAATCTAATAAAATGAACAAAAAAGTAATCTTAATGATTTTAGATGGTTGGGGTAAATCTCCTGACCCAAAAGTCTCTGCAATAGATAATGCTAACACACCTTTTATAGATAGTTTATATCACAATTACCCAAATGCACAATTACGCACAGACGGATTACATGTTGGCTTACCAGAAGGTCAAATGGGTAACAGCGAAGTTGGTCATATGAATTTAGGTGCAGGACGAATTGTATACCAAGATTTAGCAAAAATTAACTTAGCAATTGACAATAATACATTAGCACAAGAACACGTCTTAATTAACGCTTTTAATTACGCTAAAGCGGAAAATAAAAATGTTCATTTATTAGGATTATTAAGTGATGGCGGAGTTCACTCTCACATTAATCATTTAAAAGGACTTATTACTGCAGCAGAAGCTTCCGGTGTAAAAAACACTTATATTCATGCCTTTACAGATGGTCGTGATGTAGATCCAAAATCAGGAAAAGGGTTTGTTCAAGACATCGAAGATTTCACTCTAAACACTAATACAAAACTTGCTAGTTTAACAGGTCGTTACTATGCAATGGATCGTGATAATCGTTGGGAACGCATTAAATTAGCATACGATGCTTTAGTTAATGGTACAGGAGAAATATCAAATAACTTACCACAAAGTGTGCAGAACAATTATGATGCAGATATTACAGACGAATTTATAAAACCAATCATAAAATCAAATGCTGAAGGGCTTCCGTTAACTACCATTAAAGAAGACGATGTTGTTATCTTTTTTAATTTCAGAACAGATCGTGGACGCGAACTAACAGATGCGTTATATCAAAATGACCATCATGAGCAAAACATGCATAAATTGAAATTGTACTACGTGACAATGACAAATTATGGTGATGCTTTTACAGGAATTAATGTGGTGTTTGATAAAGATAATATTACTGAAACCTTAGGTGAAGTATTAGAAAAACACAATAAAACACAAATAAGAATTGCCGAAACAGAAAAATATCCTCACGTAACATTTTTCTTTTCTGGAGGACAAGAAACGCCTTTTAAAGGTGAAAGTCGCATCTTAAAAAATTCGCCTAAAGTTGCAACTTATGACTTAAAACCAGAAATGTCTGCGTTTGAGTTAACAGATGCTTTAGTCCCAGAATTAGAAAAAGAAACTACGGATTTTGTTTGCTTAAATTTTGCAAATGGTGATATGGTAGGTCATACAGGCTCTATGTCTGCTGCAATACAAGCTTGTGAGGTTGTGGACAAATGTGTAGAAAAAGTAGTGACTACTGCGTTAGCACATGGCTACACAACGTTACTAATAGCAGATCATGGTAATTGCGAAACAATGATTAATCCTGATGGATCACCAAATACAGCTCATACCACTAATCCAGTGCCACTTATTTTAATTGATAAAGATTTAAAAACAATTAAAGATGGTGTTTTAGGTGATATGGCTCCAACCATTTTAAAATTAATGGGTGTAGAACAACCAAAAGCAATGACTTGTCATAGTTTAGTATAGCACTAATTCAATATTAAATATCAATAAACGTTCTATTATAATCGATAGGACGTTTTTTTTGTTTCAAAAATTAAAACTAAATCAAACATTTATAATGTTTTAGTATTACTTAACTCCTCTTTCTTTTTATTTCTTTTAAAGAGAAATAAAAATTCATTCTCCTCTTAAAATAAGAGGAGAGCTAAAAAACAACCTTATTATAAAACAACTTTATTATACTCATACCTAAGTTAGAGTGCTTTTTGAAGCACGAAAAAAGTGTATCGAGAACTCCGTTTTAAACTCATTATTTATTTAAGACAGCTTAATTAACAACTAAATTTCTAAATCCAAAATTCACAAAACAATCCAATCCTATTTATTTTCATTTGTTTTAAAGTGAAATAATAACATTCTGCTATCAAAACAAGAGGAGAGCTAAAAAACAACCCAATTTATAACACACCTTATTCTACTCATACCTCAGTTAGAGTGCTTTTTGAAGCACGAAAAAAGTGTATCGAGAACTACGTTTTAAACTCATTATTTATTTAAGACAGCTTAATTAACAAATAAATTTCTAAATCCAAAATTCACAAAACAATCCAATCTTATTTATTTTCATTTGTTTTAAAGTGAAATAATAACATTCTCCTATCAAAACAAGAGGAGATCTAAAAACAACCCAATTTATAATACACCTTATTTTGCTCATACGTCAGTTCGAGTGCTTTTTGAGGTACGAAAAAAGTATATCGATAACTCCGTTTTAAACTCATTATTTATTTAAGACAGCTTACTTAACAACTAATTTTCTAAATCTAAAATTGATAAAACAACCCAATCCTATTTATCTTCATTTGTTTAAAGTGAAATAATAACATTCTCCTTTCAAAACAAGAGGAGAGCTAAAAACAACCCAATTTATAACACACCTTATTTTACTCATACGTCAGTTCGAGTGCTTTTTGAGGCACGAAAAAAGTATATCGAGAACTCCGTTTTAATTAATTTTGAGTTTCATTCTAATTGAAGTACCACTATTAAGATTACCCTTTACATTATCAATAATTATTGTATTTTTGGATTCAATTTTTATATTAAATGAAGCTTTCCAAAGGACTTATAATTGCAGTAGATTTTGACGGAACCATAGTAGAAGACGCGTATCCTGGTATTGGACAAGAACGTCTTTTTGCTTTTGAAACCTTAAAACGCCTGCAAGATGATGGTCATCGATTAATTTTATGGACTTACAGACACGGAAAAAAACTTGACGAAGCTGTTGCTTATTGCCAAGAAAATGGTATCACGTTTTATGCTGTAAACCAAAGTTTTCCTGAAGAAGATTTTAAAAATGAAGTAAGTAGAAAAATCCACGCAGACCTATTTATAGACGACCGTAATATTGGTGGTATATTAGGTTGGGGAGAAATCTATCAGATGTTAACTAACGACACTCCCCAAATACCTAAACCAAAGAAAAAAAGTTGGTTTAAATTTTAATACTTTATTAAATCAAAATATTGCCTATCAATCAGTTCTCTATGATCTGGATGTGCAATATTAACTAATGCTTTGACACGTTCTTTTATGGTTTTTCCATATAAATTAGCAACACCATATTCTGTAACTACATAATGCACATGCGATCTTGTTGTTACTACGCCTGCTCCAGGTTTTAATGTTGGGACAATTCTGCTAATTCCATTTTTAGCAACCGATGGTAGTGCTATAATTGCTTTTCCGCCATCACTTAAAGATGCACCTCTAATAAAGTCCATTTGACCTCCTACACCAGAATACATATGTGCACCAATACTATCTGCACAAACTTGACCTGTAACATCAACTTCAATTGCACTATTAATAGCTACCATTTTAGGGTTTTGTTTAATAATGGATACATCATTAGTATAATTTGATGCTCTCATTTCTACAAAAGGATTATCGTCAACATAATCATACAAACGTTGTGATCCGACTAAAAAGGTAGATAAAGCACGACCTCTATTAATAGCTTTATAGTTTCCGTTTATTACATTTTTTAAAATTAAGTCAATTACACCATCCGAAAACATTTCGGTATGCAACCCTAAATCTTTATGGTTTGTTAATCTAGTCAACACAGCATTTGGTATAGACCCTATTCCCATTTGTAAAGTGCTTCTGTCTTCGATTAAATTAGCCACATAATCACCTATAGTATTTTCTTTAGCATTTGGTAACACCATGTCATGTCCAGGTAAAGGTTGATGACTTTCAACAAACGTATCAATTTCTGACACATGTATAATTCCTGCTCCATGTGTTCTTGGCATAAATTTATTTACTTGAGCAATAACTGTTGTTGCATTATCAATTGCTGCTAAAGTAGCTTCAACAGAAACACCTAAAGAGCAATACCCATGTTTGTCTGGTACAGATACGTGTATAAAAGCCACATCCAAATTAATAATGTTTCTTTTAAACAAAACAGGTAATTCACTTAAAAAAACAGGCGTATAAGATCCATTTCCTGCTCTTAAAGTATGTCTTACATTTTTTCCTATAAAAAAAGAATTAACATGAAAACTGTCTTTTAATTCTGGGTTAGCGTAAGGTGCTTCTCCTTCGGTATGTAAGTGACAAACCTCTACATGCTTTAACTCTTCATGTCTTTTAGTCATCGCCTGAATTAACGACTGAGGTGCAGCTGCTGCTGCCTGAATATAAACACGATCATTAGATTTTATAACTTTTACAGCGTCTTCTGCTGTGACTGATGTAAACATAATTGTAATTTTTAGAGTACAAAAATAATACATCAAAATACTTTAAAACCTGCTAAATGTCATGTCTTCAAAATTAAAAAAGCAGTTTATTTTAAGTATATTTGCACATATTTTTTTAACCATGATTATAGTAAAAACAAAAGAAGAAATAGAATTAATGCGCGCAGCTGCATTAGTTGTTTCTAAAACATTAGGTGAAGTTGCTAAAGCAGTAAAACCAGGTGTTACCACTTTACAATTAGATAAAATTGCTGAAGAGCACATCAGAGATTTAGGTGCTGTTCCAGGGTTTTTAGGATTATACGATTTTCCTAACACCTTATGCATGAGTCCAAACTCTCAAGTGGTGCATGGTATTCCTAATAATACGCCTTTAGAAAATGGAGACATTATATCTATAGATTGTGGCTCAATTTTAAATGGTTACTATGGTGATCACGCCTATACTTTTGCTGTAGGTGACATTGATCCTGAAACCGAAAAATTACTACAAGTGACTAAAGAGTCTTTATACGTTGGTATTAAAGAATTTAAAGTTGGTAATCGCGTTGGAGATGTTGGTTATGCCATTCAAAAATATTGCGAAGATCATGGCTATGGCGTTGTACGTGAATTGGTAGGTCATGGTTTAGGAACTAAAATGCATGAAGATCCAGAAATGCCAAACTACGGTAAACGTGGTCGTGGTAAAAAATTTATAGAAGGTATGGTTGTGGCTATTGAGCCTATGATTAACCTTGGTACGCAACGTATTAAACAACATAGAGATGGTTGGACAATTACCACATTAGATGGTAAACCAAGTGCACATTTTGAGCATGATGTTGCTATCGTAGATGGTAAACCTGAGTTGTTATCAACCTTTGCCTATATTTATGATGCTTTAGGTATTGTTAGTAACGAAGAAGATGAATTTAGACAAAACCCTTTAGTTCTATAATTTAAAATGATGTCCATTAGTTATTTAGAAGATCAGCTTCAGCCTTTAAGACAAGCATTAAATACCCACAAATTATATTCTGTTTTATCAAACATTGAGGATATTAAGGTGTTTATGGAACAACATGTGTTTGCTGTTTGGGATTTTATGTCGTTATTAAAAGCGCTTCAAAATCAATTAACTACAACAACTTTACCTTGGGTTCCTGTTGCAAATCCATCTACTGCTAGATTTATAAATGAAATAGTTTTAGGTGAAGAAAGTGATATAAATGAGTTAGGCCAAGCAAAAAGCCACTTTGAAATGTATCTAGAAGCGATGCAACAAGTTGAAGCTAATACAACTCAAATTGATTATTTAATAGTGAAATTACAAAGTGGGTTTTCAATTGACGAAGCTTTAAAAACAGTGCAGTTAAACCCTGAAACTTTAGCGTTTGTAAATTTCACATTTGAAATAATTAAAACAAATCAAGCACATAAAATAGCAGCAGCATTTACTTTTGGTCGTGAAGATGTTATACCTGACATGTTTTTTCAGATTATAAATCAATCTAAAGCCGATCAAAATAGCTTTAACAAACTAACCTATTATTTAAATCGTCATATCGAGTTAGATGGTGATGAGCATGGTCCTTTATCTTTAAAAATGATTGAAGAACTTTGTGCTAATGATGCCAATAAATGGGACGATGTTTTAGACGTTTCTAAACAAGCACTAAACTATCGTATTAAGTTATGGGATGGTATTTACAACTTAATAACAGCACACGTAGCAGTTGAAGCTTAAGTCCTTTGAAAAAACTATTTAAACTTATATTAAATCTAATACCTAGACCTTTACTAATAAGGCTTAGTTACATAGTACGTCCTATTCTAGCTTTTTTTTTAAAAGGAGATACGTTTACAGACCCAATTGATGGCAAAAGCTTTAAAAGCTTTTTACCATATGGTTATGGCACACAACGCAATAACGTCTTGTCTCCTTCTACCCTAAGTTTAGAGCGTCATAGGTTATTATGGTTATTCTTACAAAACGAAACCGATTTTTTTACAAATCAAAAAAAGGTATTACATTTTGCACCAGAGCAATGTTTTTTAAAACGTTTTAGAGCCTTAGACAATATTGATTATACAACAACAGATTTATTATCTCCAATTGCAGATGTTAAAGCAGACATTTGTAATCTTCCGTTTGAGGATAACAGTTATGACATTATTTTATGCAACCATGTGCTAGAACATATTCCAGCTGACACTAAGGCTATGCAAGAGTTATATCGTGTTATGAAACCTGGTGGTTATGGCATATTTCAAATTCCGCAGGATTTGACTAGACAAACTACTTTTGAAGACAATACCATTACTGATAAAAAAGAACGTGCTGAAATTTTTGGCCAATACGACCATGTACGCGTCTATGGATACGACTACTTTAACAAACTTAGAGACATTGGTTTTATGGTGAATGAAGTGGATTATACTGGCAAACTTTCCGCGAAAGCGATAGAAAAATACTGTCTTGCAAAAGGCGAAATTATTCCTGTCGTTTACAAAAAACAATAACCTAACATTATAAATTTATGACTGCACAAATATTAATTGCAACAGGTGCTGTATTTGGTATGCTATCAGTTATTTTTGGAGCATTTGGAGCTCATGCTTTAAAAAAGATTTTAACTACTGATCAATTACATAGTTTTGAAGTTGGCGTTAAATACCAAATGTATCACGCTATAGTTTTATTAGCTATTGGCTATGGTCAAGGACCAATGACTACTGCTATTTATTGGTGTTTTGTTATTGGAATATTACTGTTTTCGTTTAGTATTTATGGTTTAATTTTATCTGATGCTAAAGGTAAAAAATTAAAATTTTTAGGTCCTATCACACCAATTGGTGGTTTACTTTTAGTGACAGGTTGGTTGTTATTGATAGTTAATATATTTTAAAACAAAAAAGGCTACTTAGATGTAGCCTTTTTTGTTTTAGTCTTCTTGGATTACGATATCAAATTAACAATAATCTGCTGCTCAGTAACACCTCCAAATCCATCGGAAGCCACAACTACAATAGTATCCTCTCCTCCTACAAATAAATTATAGTCTATAACATAAGTCAACACAGTTAAGTTATCTGATAACAAATCTCCATTTAAAAAAATTGCATAAACGACATCCTGATTATCAGGATCTACAGATGCTGTCCAATTAAAAGTTATACCATCTGCTGTAGCGACACCTTCTGCTAAGGTAAAAGCACTTGGATTATTATTTACTTGTGCTTGATCATCGTCTGCATTACAATTAAATAGTAATACAGTTAAACATAATAACATTAGGGTTTTAAAATTTTTCATAATTAGTTGAATTTTTAGATTATTAGTAACGCCTTTATTAATGATAAGAACTGTCACACGATTCTGCTGTTTTAGGGCAACTTGCTTTATGCTGGTCTCTTAATTTCCAAACACTGAGTGTTTTTTGACCTTCAGGACTTTGCCAGTAGGCATCGTTTTTAGTCTTAATGTACTCCGCATATTTTTTACCTTCAGCTTTTACAATCTCTAAATCTGCTTCTTCCTTAGCAGTTGTTGTGTGAGCTGCTTGTTTTGCTTTCATTGCCACTAAATAATCGGTAATCATTTTTTTATTATCCTGAGACATCAATGCTTTATACTCAGGCGCTTTGGTATAATCTACTTCGGACTTTGTGTTTAAAGCAACGTCTTTTACTTTACTTAAAAATTTACCAAACTTTTTCTTCTTTTTCTTTTTTGCTGGTTCTTCTCCATCTGGTGTTGTCCCTTTTAATACATAAACACGACTAATTTCTGAGAATTCGGTTTTGCTTTTAAAGCCTTTAAGGAAAAACACGTAGTTGCCTATTGCTACATAACCTTCATAATACCCATTATGAAAAGCAATAGAGGTAAATGGGTAGTTAATTAAATCTATATAGGTTTGTTTAGTCATGTCCTGCCAATATTTGACAGATTGCTCTCCATCTTCTGAAATAGATAAGATTTCTATACCACAAGGGATATTTTCGTGTCTTCTTATTTTTATCTGTACTTCTTCTGGTTGTCTTCCTGGATTAAGATGTGCGTAAAGCTTGCCTTTATTATCTTTTCTAATAGCTCCATATTCTAAATAGGTAATACTATCTCCATGTTTTTCTAAATTTTCAAAGATTGTGTTTTGAGCAAATGTACCTGTGGTTACTAATGCAATAAAAAATAAAATAATGTACTTCATAATATATTTGTTTCTGGTTTGATACAAATATGGAGCGATAATAGTAATCTATTTTCTGCTTTTTTGTGAATGGTAAGGTTTTATTAATGAATAGCAACAAAAAAAAGGAAAGCCAAATTGACTTTCCTTTTTATAAAATTAATAGATAGCTTTATTCTTTAATAAAGCGCTTTATATGTTGGTTTCCGTTTACATCCAATATTTTTATTAGATAAACACCGTTTGAAAGACTAGAAACATCTACGGTTTTAGAGTTAGTTTTAATAACTTGTTTCCCCAATAATGAATAGACAGTTATATTAGAAATAGCTGCTGCTGTTTTAATATTTAAGATAGATTTTGTTGGGTTTGGGTATAGTGAGATTGAGTTAGATTGAATTTGAAAATCTTCTATGTTTAATGTAAAATTAGTACACTCTGAATCTAACTGATAAAATTCGGTAATTGAATTTTTAAAAGAATTACTTTGACTAAATGAAGGATCATCAACAAAAACACAAGTCAGATTAGGCGATCCAATAGTTTCTATATATAAATTATTGGCCACATTGGTTCCTGTTCTTAAATCAATATTTGCTAGAGAATTACCACTAACGTAAATATAATTTACATCCAAATTTGAAGAAAAATCTAGATTACCTAAGTTATGTACATATTGGGCTTCAAAATATTGCAAGTTAGTAATAGTTGATACATCAATATTTGTTAACCCTGTAAAACTTACTACAATGGAAGTCGCTAATTTTAATCCATCGATATTTAAAGTCAGTAATGGATTATTACTAATGTATATATTGGTTAAGTATTTATGCGCTCTCAGGTCCATGTTAGAGATATTATTATTATCTAAATCTAAACTAGTTATATATGCAAAAGCTTGTAAACCTTCTATGCTTTGGATCCCGTTAACCCCTAAGTAAGCACCTCCTGTAAAACTTTTAGCTTCAGACACTTGTATTTCGGAATCACCATTACTATTTACAGCTATATTATTTAATAAACTGGTCTTAAGTGACGTATCTGGAATATTAACAATTGCTGTATCACAATCAAGAGAAAAAATTGTGTATGTATTAACATTGGTCCAATTTGCCTGACTGTAACTGACATTATCAACTTCTACACAGTATAATGCGTAGTTGTTTGACACATTAAAATTAGCATTACTAATAGCATTATTATTTGTGTTTTTAATATTTAAACTTACTAAATTATTGTTTTGAGCCTGTAAACTTGTTAATGCAATATTGNATGATAAGTCTAAANATTCTAAATTATTATTACTAATATCTAAACTAGTAATATTTACAAATGCCTCGATACCTTGACTGTTACTTATATCTAAATTAGATACATTAATAGCTCCTGTATAATTTATGGCTTCAGCAGTTTGTATATCATTATCTCCATTAGTGTTGATGGCTGGATTAGATACCAAATTTGATTTTAAATTAGCATCTGGAATATCTACTACCAATCCATTATTATACAACGCATTTACTTCGGCAGCTGTAATTTTACGTTCAAANTAATAAATATCATCCATTACTCCGTCGTATCTATTATTACCAGTTGTACCACCTGTTAANGCATTATATAAATCGCCACTATTTAACATTCCNACTTCCTGAACACCATTAAAAGGCACAGTCGTTAAAACAAAGTCNAGTTGTAGGACATTATCAATGTACAATTGNTTGATATATTGTTGATCAACACCATCATTTTCCTTTCCGACAATAGCTACAATATGGTGCCAATTATTATCTAAAACGTTACTAGCTATATATTGGTTGTCTGGAAAACTACCACAAGAAAATCCATAGGAACAAAAATACCCAGTCCTATAAAATATAGAATTACCTGTTAGTCCTAAAATCCAACCATTTTCTTGAATATTATCGTATTGATGAAATAAAATACCATCTGTAGTCGATTTGATCCAAAAACTTAAAGATAGTTGATTACCAGAATATCCAGAACGATTGGGCATTACACCCATGTTATAATGTCCATTATTTAAGTCGACAGCGGAATTTGAATTACCAAAACGGTCATCTACAAATGTTGGAGTCCCATAACCTGTATTAACAACTAAGTCATAATTACTACCTGCTTGATTTGTTATATCACCATTTGTAAAGGAATAGTGCTTAGTTGCATCTGACGGGAATTGCGCAAAAGCATAACCACTAACTAGAAGCAATACATAAAGTAATTTTATTCTCATAATATATTTAATTTTAAAATTATGGAACAAAAATGCTAAACTATAGACTTTAATTTTTCAACTTTTTAGTGAATGGTAAGTATTTGTAAATGAATGGTTATTTTAAAATACACGATTAATAATATCCATAAATTCATCTTTACGGTCTCGTGCAATTGGAATGCTTTTATTATTACTCATTATAACTTGAAGGCCATCTTTTTTAGTAATTTCCGTCATGTACTTAAGATTAATTAAATACGATCTATGCGGTTTATAAAACAACGGTTTATTACTTAATTGCTCTGTGAAATGTTTTAGCGTTTTACAAATTAATTCTGTTTTACCATTTTGCAAAAACACTTTAGTGTAGACTCCATCTGCTTCAAAAAACAAGATATCTTCATGCGAAACAAACCTTATACCTTTAGGGACTTCTAATGCTATTTTATTTAATGCTAGTTGTTGAAAATTACGTTCTAGATTAAGTAATTTTTCTTTTATAAAATTTTCTTCTAAACTATCAGACGCTTTATTTATAGCTGTTTTTAATTCGTCTATATCAATTGGTTTTAGCAAATAATCTACAGCAGACAATTTAAATGCATCAATCGCATAATGTCCATAAGCGGTTGTGAAAATAATTTGAAAATTTATCGTATCATTTTTAAAAAATTCTAAAATTTGAAGCCCAGAATGGTTAGGCATTTCTATATCTAAAAACACAACGTCTGGTTGTTCTGCTTTAATTATTGCTACACCTTCCAATAAATTTTCTGCATCAAAAACGGTTAGAATTTTTGGACACTCCTCTTCTATCAAGGTTTTTAAAATACGTCTAGCTCTTTTTTCGTCGTCTATAATTATCGCTTTCATTGTCTAATTTTTAATCTATTACTTGTATTTTAATTACCACTTTTGTACCGCAAACGTCTTGTTTTTCATTAATAACATCTTTAATAGTTAATGTAATTGCTTTATTATGACTGCGATTTAGTAGCTCTATCCTTTTTTGATTAGCAGAGGTTGCAAAAGACTTGTAATTATCCTGACGTTGATTTTTTATAATTGCGGATGCTTTACGTCCAATACCATTGTCTATAATTTCGCATATTAGACTTTGATTAATAGTATCCTGCTTAAAATTAAGCACCAATTTTTTATTGTTTTTTTTATGAAGCAAACCATGTTTTAAAGCATTTTCAACATAAGGCTGAATAAATAATGTTGGGACAAAAGTGTTTTCTAAATCTAGATCTGGATGGAAATTAATTTCAAATTTAAAATCGTCATCAAAGCGATCTTTTTCAAGTTCTAGATAAAGTTTTAGCGTTTTAATTTCTTCATTTAATGAAATTTCATTGGCTTGACTATGTTCCAAATAGGTCCTAATAAGTCTAGAAAACTTAACTAAATATTGACGCGCTAATTTACTTTCGTTTAAAATAATATAATCTTGGATAGAGTTTAATGCATTAAATATAAAATGAGGATTCATTTGTGATCTCAAATTTTCTAATTGCGAAAACACCAATTGTTGATTGATCTTTGCTTTTTCTAAGGCTTGAAGTTGTACACTGTTTAATCGTTTTGTTTTTTGGGAATAGTACCACCAAACCAATCCAACAGAAGTTAGTAAAAACAACAGATAAAACCACCAAGTTTTATAAAAAGGTAAGCGGACTGTTAAGGCAATGCTTATTGGGTTTGTGTAATTACTTTGGGATGTGTTTTTTGCTTTTACATTAAATTTATATTGTCCTGCTGGTAAAGTATTAAATTTAACAAAGTTTAATCCGTTTTCTAAAGCTATCCAATTATTATCATAACCTTCTAACTGATATTCAAAATCCACAAATTGATTGGTTTGAAATCCATTGACATTAAATCCAAATCTAATTTCGCTTTCTGTTTGCTTTAAGGTATATGACGTCTTAATTATGGTATCTTTTTCTTGAATGGATACATTAGTAAAATAAGGTTGAGAAGTACTTCTAACAGTATTTATTTTATTACTATTAAATTTATACAAACCTGTATTTGAACTAAAAAAGACTTGATCTCCTACGACTTCAATAGCATTAATATTGTACGAGTCTATACCATCTTGCTTATTAATAGTACTTAACGTTTGTGTTTTATAATTATAGCTTTGCAAGCCTTTATCTGTAGCTATCCAAATTACATTTTTATCTGCTACTAGAACATTAATTAAGTTTGATGCTAGTCCGTTTTTTATATTTATTGTTTTTATTAAACTATCATTTTTAAACCCTAATAATCCTTTTCCATCTGCAGCAACCCAAACCGTATCGTCATGGCTTATCGCGATTTTTAAGGCATAAACAGGACTGTTATTATGGGTTATTTTTTTAAACGTTTTGGTCTGTAAATCTACCCAACCTAAGCCATCTACAAAACTACAATACGCTTTGTTTTTTGCTTTATTTAATACAGACCCATAGCTTCTTAATGTTCTAAGATTATAAATGGTGTCTTTATTTTTATTATAAATAGAAAGTGAATGTGGAAGACTAACTAAATATTGATTATGATCCAACACATCAATTGATTTTGTTACTATCAGGTTGCTACTTTGACTTTGTTTGTTGTCTAAATTATAAATTTTTGAATCCGTAGTCGCCACCATTAATAAGTCCTTTGCAAAAGGATTATAGCAAATATTATATATTTTGTTATTAAAGCTTTCTGGTAATTTTTTAAGTTTATTATTTTTTAGATTGTAACTAAATACCTCATTTGAGTTAGTGGCTATATACAGTAAATTGTCATTAACTTCCTCAATAGCTTGTACACCTATATTATTGGGTAAATTTATTTTATTTAGTTGTTTATTTGGCAAAACAAATACACCATTATTAAGTGTAGATAACCAATAATTATTGTCCTTATCGATAACAAGATCTGTGATATATTCATTTTTAAAAAGCTGTTTTTTTACTACTAAACCTCCACTATCCAATTGACATATAAAAACGCCTTTATTTGTTAAAACCCATAAGTTATTATTGTTGTTATAAGAATGAATTACAATTACATTTTGAAGTTGTTTTGGGATGTCAACTTCGTTTATACCACCATCTAATAATTGATACAAACTAGTTTTACTAGTTGTTTGTAATTGGTTGAAATAATATATTTGGTCATTCCATTTAAAAAATTTACTTATAACTCGTTTATTAAATGCTGCAATTGGTGAATTATTTAAAGTTTTAGCATCTTGAAAATCCACTGTTGAAGAAAAACATATAATACTGTTTTTATTATAATAAAACCCTTTTGGATTATGGTTGAGATCTCCCATATAAGACCTTGTGGCACTATCTAATATAGCAGTGATACTTTTTGTGTTAATATCTACAGTTACTATTCTGGATGGCTCATAAATTATTAAATGATTATCGTAGATATTAAAATCTACTAACGTTTTAATATGGCTATAATCCTCAAAAAGCTTTAACTGNTCATCCTGGACATAAAAAAATTGACCTGATAAGTTATTACACCAAANTCGTCCTTTATTGTCTAATTTTAAACCAAAAAGCGANCGTCCTCTTTTATCGGGATTAGTAAANAATTTATAGTTTCTGCCATCATACCTATACAAACCTTTATCTGCTGCTAACCAAATAAANCCTTTATTATCCTCTAATAAATCATAAAATTCTATATCAGGTAAACCATCTTTTTCAGTAAGATGTATGGACACAGGTTGTTGTGCTAAACTTATTTGATAAGCGAGTAAGACTAAAAATAATATAAAATAGCGATGGATCAATTAGTTATGCTTTTCTCAAAGCTACAAAATTGACTGCTATTAAATTATAAATTATTAGCGAACGGTATAAAAACCTATTTAAATGGTAATAAGATTAATTAACTGGAAAATTATTAAATGCTTTAGACTCCAATTCTCCTTTATCGTTTTCAAAAATTAAGAACGCTTTTAACTCAGGATGTTTTGCCATAAAGTAATCTACTTTTTCCATTCCCATTGCCTGAAAAGCAGTAGCATAACCATCTGCCATCATACAGGTTTTAGCTATAACAGAGACACTTAAAATATTGGTTTTAGATGGATAACCTGTTTTAGTATTAATAATGTGTGCGTATTTGTTTCCGTTTTCGTCAATTTTAAATTTACGATATGTCCCAGAAGTTGCCATAGCTTGGTCTTTTAAAACTAATGTTTTATTGTAGCTTTGAGAGCCATCATAATTTGGGTTTTCAATGCCAACAGTCCAACCTTTAGCTTTGCTAACATTAATACCTTTTGCTCTTAACTCTCCACCAATATCTACGATATAGTTTTTAATATTTTTAGATTCTAAAAAATCTGCAATTACATCTACTCCATACCCTTTAGCTATCGCGTTAAAATCTATAAAAGAGGCTTCTGGTTTTTTTATTTTACGATCAACTAATCCAACTCTGTTTAAGCCCACAAAACGCATTAAACTATCAATTTTAACACTATCTAAAGTCATTATGTTTTTTTCTGAACCAAAATTCCAAGCATTAACAATCCTTCCAATGGTTGGATCTAAAACACCTTCGGTTTCGCGATAAATTTGCTTTGATGCTTTAAAAACGGTTGTAAAATGATTATCTACTTCAACTTCTTCATTTCGGTTTAACCGTGAAATATCAGAGTTATCTTGATAATTAGACATGGATTTATTAATAATTGCAAACAGACTATCAAACTGTTTATTATAACTTGTACCATCTAAATCAAAATACTGTATACTATAACTTGTCCCAAAAACAGGACCAGATACTTTAAGTAATTGTGGTTCTTTTTTACAAGAAAAAACAATAAATAGGACAGAAAATAAAAGCGTGTATTTTTTCATATCGGCTATGCTGTAAGTTTAAAAGACTACTAATTTTAGGTCTTAATTTAAGTTGGTTTCAATTAATTGAATCCCATTATATTCGATTAAATATTCTTGATTTAAATAAACAGGCAAGTCTTCTCCTTTTGGGTTACCCAATCCAACGCCAGCATATAATATTTTAGAATTATTATCTGTAGCGTGCTTTTTAAATGACTCCATCCAAATAACGTCGTAATTATTAGCATTATCAGGTAATAGCACAGCGCGAACAACTACAAAATAGTATTGTTTATTTTTATCCATAACTACAAATTGCGGATTACTTTTAAGTTGACTATTAATTGCTATAAACTCAAAACCACGTTTCTCTAGGTCTTTACCTACATGATTCATGGCTAGATTATGTAACTCTTGTTTTGATAGTGCTTTCATATTACAAAAATAAAGTTTATTTCGCTTTCGCGGAAAAAAAGCCGACTAACAAATTACTTAAATCTTGCAAATTTAGAGTTATAGAAAGTAAAGTTAGACACTGGAATTACAGCATCCAATTTTAAGTCATACCAAGGAGACATTGAAGCATCCTCAAGATTTTTTACTAAATGAACACTTTGTGCAGGCGTGTTACCTTGAAATAATAAAAACAAGCTTTCACCTTTATCGTTAACAACTTGATCTGCTAACATTACAATATGACCTGGACTACCACCTAAAATAAGCATGTCGCCTATTTTTAAATCGTCTACTTTGGTTACTGGCTCTAACTCGTTAAAAAGTGATAAGGTGCCAGAATACGTATATATTAAATTTAAATAGTTATAAAAATTAGCTTTGCTAGTGTTTGCTGTTGCTGTCTTACTAAAAGTGACTTTATTACCATTTATTTTAGGTCTAAATCCTTTAGCATAATCTGACCAAGAACAGTAATGACCTGAGGTGAAATTAAACCCTATTTGGTCTTTTTTATTGGTTTCCCAAAGGTATTCACTTCTTATCCTAATTAAAGCATCTGCACATTGTTGTAATCCATTTTTAGGTACACTAATATCTAATATGCCTTCATGTCCTTTTTGCCAATAATAAACAGAATTATCATAATTAATAATTTTACTGTCATAAGGTTTTAAAGCATAATTCCTGAGATAATCCTGAAAGCTTCCAATCGGATAATCAACTCTTTTATATCCTTTTGGAGGATTTACCCTAGACGCAATAGTTAAACTATCCTTGTTAATACTTGATTGTATTACACTTTTAGATAACTTATTTACAAATAGCTTAACAGGTTTTGGGTTAAGCCTGTAGACTAAAAGTAACAAGGTTATAAATATAAAAAGAGTAAGAATTATTTTTTTCATACTATGTATAAACGAAAAAGCCCAATACTTTCGTATTGGGCTTTTATCTAAAATTATCTTAAAATTACTTTACAATAATCTTTTTAAATACAGATTTATTACCTGCTTCAACTTTAAGAATATAAATTCCTGTTGCTTTAGCATTTAAATTTATTGTCTTATTAAATAAAGACCCTGTATTAGTATACTTGTCCTTTAATATTTGACGTCCTCTAATGTCATATACTGTAAGTGTTACATCCTCACCTGTACTTATTGATAATGTAACCTCTCCCGAAGTTGGGTTTGGATATACGCTAAATTGATCAAAAGCAAACTCTGCAGTAGATAAACTAGCTTGAGGTACACCAAAATAGAATGTTCCATCAATTCCTGTTGTAAATGTACCAGATACAATAAATTCTGATCCAAAAACTGTTACTGCTGCTGGTACAACTTCTACTTCTGTACCATGCTCTCTAATAATACTTAAAGATGATGCTGTTTGTCCTGTAGCAGCTTCCCATCCAGCTATTTCTGCACTAGTAAAGTAAAACTCGATTACTGCATCAGTACTTGTTACAGCATTTGTTGGTGTAATAGTAAACGTTTTATCTGCAAAAAAGTTTGGTGTAGTATTACCATTATAACTTTGTGCACTATTACCAGCTCTAGATACAAATACATCTAAACAACCAAAATCTTCAATTCCATTATTAGTAATATCTAACATTAAATCAGAACTTACAGCATCACTAGATGTTACTGTTCCTGAAGTTGACAAGCTTAACTGATCTAAAGTTGCAGAATTCTCTACTGTTTGGATAGAAGTCCCTGTGGTAGCATCTACACTTAATGTATCAAATAATAATAAACCATCACCAGGAGTGTTATGGTGTCTGATTACAATTTGTCCTGTTGTACCTGCATAAGGTGTTAAATCATGTGTTCTAATCTCTGTTCCTGTAGCTGGAACTATTCTGTCATTTTCTAATACAAACTCCTCTAAATCAGCATATGCTGTTGGAGTACTTATAGTAGTATAATACACAGAATAATGTTCTTGATAGACACCACTTGTATTGTAAGATCCAACAACATACGATACAGCAACATCAGTTGCACTAGCTGGAATAGTAAATGCTGCAGACACTAAATATTGGTCTGGAGTATATCCACCAGTTCCTGTATTTAAAAGTGTTCCATTAGACTCAGAAAGAGCAGTATCTCCAACAATATCTCCAAAACCATCTAAGCCACCAACACCTGCATACCATGCGTTACCATCTCCATCTCTATCATATACTGATAAACCAGTACCATCATCAAAATTATTAGTATACACATTAACAGTAGTTGTTAATGCTGCTGCTGCATCATCATTTAAAATTGTTAATTGATGAGTCGCTGCAGAAGCCAATGTACTTCCTGTAGTAGTAACGTTTAAATTAAGTATAACTGTTTCATCAGCTTCTACAAAACTATCATTATAAACTCTTAAAGTAATTACATTACTTCCTGTTGCAGTAGTTGCTCCTGTTGCAAAA
>JGI24724J26744_10000908_pt1 | contig 20776 bp, 19 predicted proteins | sample Cruoilmetagenom7_FD_26744 | JGI IMG/M metagenome (IMG submission 26744) | reverse complement strand
AATCTCGAAGACGGCGGCGAGACATTTCAATGATTTCAAACCCGCTTTTCGTCCATGTTCAATCCGCTGGATCGAGTGTGTACTAAGCCCTGCGACGCCGAAGAGGTGCTCTTGTGAGCAACCTATTTCAAGTCGACGGGTCTGAAGTTCATAAGAAATGTCCGTAGCTGGTTTCGGGGCCCGTCCGTGACACCGACGCGCGCATACTCCCACGACACGAACCCGACATGGACACGGCAAAGGGTCGAAATGGTCGATGCCTTGACAGAAATTCATGGGCATCATAACTAAACAACCAATTGTACAACTAATTGTATAAATTTAGGGATCAACGATATGGCGAATTTTATCGACACTCATGCCCGAAGCGGGGCGTTTGTTGCGATTGTCCTGCGGCGCCTGATTGATGTGATTGCGGCGCAAGGTGATGACCTGTTGGACGATGCCGGAATTATCATTCCGTCCCGAGCGGTATCTTGCATCTTGCTGGTCGGGGATCGGCAAGAGGTGTCTGCGGCGGATATTGCCAAGGCATTGCAACAACCACATCAGCTGGCGACCCAGCGGATCGAACTTCTAATTGACCTGGGCCTGCTTGAGCGGGGAGTCGACCCCAAAGACCGACGTCGGAAAACTCTTCGTCTGACATCATTGGGCACGGATCAATTTCAACGCCTACTCCGCCGCCTTGCGGAGGTCGAGCAGGCCTTTGCTAGCCTATTTGAAGACATCAATCATGACCTTNCANAAATCATCGACCGCGCGATTGGGGCGTTGGGCGAGAGATCATTGCTGGACCGAATTTCCGATAAAGATAAAACAGANAGCCATTCAACATGAAATACGCCATATCCTCCCTCAGCCTTGTTCTTGCATCGATGATGCTGACCGGTTGCGAGACGTCCACTGCAACAGAGAATGCAGAGCTTTCGTCGGTATTCGCAGAGATATGGAATAGCGGACAATCGCCGGATGAGCCGGAGTTTCACGTTCAAAAAATCGATGAAGATACGCTNGCTCTCCGNCAGTCTTTGCGGACGACATTTGAAGCACCATTTCTTTATTTGATCTTTGGTGACGAGCGCGCATTGCTGATCGATACGGGCGTTGAGGGTGTGGACCTGCGTACTGTGGTGGAGTCAGAATTGACCGCCTGGGCCACCGCCAACGAAACAACAATACCAGAGCTTGTCGTCATGCATTCACATGGCCATAGCGACCATAAGGGTGGCGACAGTCAATTTAGCGATCGCCCCGATACGACGGTGATCNGTTTGGAGGCCGAGGCGATCGAAACCTTCTTCGAAATCGAAAACTGGCCCGACCAAAACGGCTCAATTGACTTGGGCAATCGGGTGCTTGAGATTATCCCGACCCCTGGGCACACCGATGCGCATGTGATGGTCTATGATGCATCAACGCAAATCCTGTTCAGTGGAGACACCGTTTATCCCGGCCGCCTCTATTTTCAGTGCGGGAAGGCGCAAACATTTCAGGCGTCGATTGATCGTTTGGTCGACTATGCCGCCGGTCATGACATCAAGTGGGTTCTCGGCGCGCATATTGAGATGAAAAACTCGCCGGGACAGACTTTTCGGCAGGACAGGAAGTCGCGTAAAGGTGAGCACGTGCTAGAACTGCCCTCTTCGATCCTGGTCGATATTCAAAACGCGCTTCAACAACAAGACGGGCAGTACACCGTTCAGGCCTTTGATTCATTCATGCTGTTTCCGCACCCGGCCAACCCGGCCGGCATGTCGCCACCAAATTGGTGCCTGACACCTGATGCTTAGCCACCTTTGCCGTTGGTGACGTGGCATTCTCTNACAAATTGCTTGAACGCGTCGTCAATTGGCGGCGGGGTGATGGTCACGTNTGCTTTCAACGGCTCTCTGATNGTGAAAGGCTGTCTTTGAACGACGGCATTGTAGAACATGCTAGCGGTCTTGCTTGAGCGGGTTTGGAGCAGTCGCATCTCCTTGATGTGCGTGAATTGAGCTCGCTCGGCGTCGCGCCCTTCGATCTCGAACCGAACGAAGCGCTTTTTGTATTTAAATCGCGCGCCGCCGGTGAGTTCGCCTTCATTCAATGGCTGAAAGACGATTGTCGACGTCAGCCCGAATTTTTCGCTACAGCCGAAGCGCAGCTCTGGGAGGCTCGTATCCGTCGTCGCAATGTGGACCGATGTATACACATAATCGGCGGCTGCACTGCGGCGCACGTCGACGGATGTGTTCTTCCGGTTGAACGCCCAATTCGCGTCATCCGCATTCGCGGTTTGAGGCAGGCTGGCGAGACCAAGGGCAAGACAGGTCGCAATCGCTAGGGGTCGCATGATTCATTTCTCCACACCTTCAGCCTTGCCGACAGCTGCCAGCGCGAAGGCGTATTCCAGGGCGGTTTCTTTCAGGCCTTCGAAGCGGCCGGAGGCGCCGCCATGGCCGGCTTCCATATTGATGCGAAGATAATAAGGCCCGCCATTCGGGGCTTCATGGCGCAGCTTTGCGANCCATTTGCTCGGCTCCCAATAGGTCACACGTGGGTCCGATAGGCCGCCCGTGATCAGCATGGCCGGGTAGGGCTGGTCGCTGACTTGATCATAGGGGCTATAGGCCATCATCGTATCATAATCTTCGGCGCTGATCAGCGGGTTGCCCCATTCCGGCCATTCTGGCGGGGTGAGCGGCAGGCTCTCGTCGGACATCGTATTGATGACATCGACAAAGGGCACCGCAGCGATGATGCCCGCAAACATGGTTGGGTCTTGATTGGCGACGGCGCCCATTAGCAGGCCACCTGCCGATCCGCCCATGCCAACCACATTCCCTTCGGATGAGTAGCCTTCGGCGATCAGATAGCGCCCGGCATCAACATAGTCGTTGAACGTGTTGACCTTCTTTTCCAGCTTGCCATCGAGATACCATTGATAGCCTTTGGCCATTGACCCGCGTGGGTGGACAATCGCATAGACCATGCCGCGATCGGCCAGGGCCAGCGGGGTTGTGCGGAACCGCGCAGAGATGGTGATGCCGTATGAGCCATAGCCGTAGAGCAGCATCGGCGCGCTGCCATCAACCGGGGTATCCTTGTGCCGCAGGATGGTGACGGGAACGGTCTCTCCATCGCGGGCCGAGGCCATGATACGCTCGGCCACATAGTCGCCGGGATTATGCCCGGACGGGACTTCTTGTTCTTTACGCAAAACCCGCTCGCCGGTGATCAAATCATAATCAAAGACCTGCGCCGGAGTGGTTGGCGAAGAATAGTTCAGGCGAATTTCGCTCGTGTCATATTCGTATCCGGTCTCGGTTGAGAGGTCGTAGGCGGCCTCATCAAACGCGATTTCGCTTTCTGCACCGGTCGCGCGGTTGCGAATAATTGCGCGCGGCAGGCCGTCGATCCGAACGGTGCGGACGAGATAGTCTTGCAAGACATCCATGCCGAGGATCAGGGCGCCGGGTTGGTGGGCAACCAGCTCAGTCCAATTGTCCTTGTCCGGGGCGGCGATGGGCGCGGTGACGATCTTGAAATCAACCGCGTTGCCTTGATTGGTCGAAATGACAAATTCGTCGCCCCAGTGTTCGACATGGTATTCAACGCCGGTTTCGCGCGCGGCGATGAGCGTCGGTGCCGGATCGGTGGCATCGGCCGGGAACGCCCAGGTTTCGGTCGTGACCTGATCACCCACGCTGATGAATATGAACGCGCCCGATTGTGATTTTCCGACCCCGGTAAAGAAGCCAGAATCGGCCTCTCGGTAGATTTCCGTCGAGCTTTCGCCACCAATTTTATAATGATGGACGGCGACGGAGCGGCCATTGTCATCGCGTTCGACCCAGTAGATCGCATCGCTGTTTTCNGACCAGGTGAAATCCCCGGCGGTGCNTTCGATACGGTCTGGCAAGTCTTCGCCGGTCGCGGTGTCGCGAAATTTGATCGTGTAATATTCAGAACCCTGATCATCATAGGCATAGGCAACGAGCTTGTGGTCGGGCGAATGACCGAGGGCACCAAAGCTGAAATAGGCCTTGTCTTTACCCAGCACATCGCCGTCGAGCAGGATGTCATCCGTCGCATCCTCGGCATAGATATCGGCGGCGGCGCGGCGGGCGAAAATCGGATACTCGCCGCCTTCGCGATATTTCGAAAGATAGGCATATGGCCCATCAATATCGGGAAGGGAGCTGTCATCTTCCTTGATGCGCCCGCGCATTTCCTTGAACAATTCTTCCTGTAGCGCCGTCGTTGGCACCTCTAGCGCGGCTTTGGTGTAAGCATTTTCCGCCACCAGATAGTCGCGGATATCCGGGCGTAGCACGCTCGGGTCTTTCATCACGTCCTGCCAATTATCATCTTTCATCCAGTGATAGGCATCGGTGCGGGTGCGCCCGACCTGACTGATTGTCTCAAGATCGCGTGTGGCAATCGGCGGTGCGGCGGCAATTTCAGCTGGTGCAGTAGTTTCAGACACCGCTGGCGCGGCTGTTTCAGGGGTGTTTTTCATTGTGCATCCGCTCAGAAGGGCAAGGCCAGCCGTGCTGGCAAGAAGAGGAGAAAGGCGCATAGGTTTGACTTTCGCAAGAGTATGAATGCGAGGACCGTAGCGTTGATTTGAGGTCTGTCCAGCGTGGCAGATTAGGCCGCATCGGGGCGAAAGTTCAGCACCACACCATTGATGCACCAACGCTCGCCCGTCGGCGGCGGGCCATCCTTGAAGACATGGCCCATATGCAAGCCGCACGTGGCGCAATGGCATTCCTTGCGCGGATAGATCAGCTTGAAATCCGTCTTGGTGGCGATCACGTCCGGTGCGATGGGCTGAAAATAGCTTGGCCAGCCCGTGCCACTGTCAAACTTGTGGGCCGATGACCAAAGCGGCGTGTCGCAGCCGACACAATGGTAGACCCCATCGCGCTTCTCGTCATCATGGCTGCCGCGGGTAAAGGCCCGTTCGGTACCGTCTTTCACACCGACGCGAAACTGCTCGGGGGTCAGAAGTTTCCGCCACTCATCATCGGTGCGTTTGATTTTCTGGATCGATTTGTCTGTCACGGCCGGCTCCATTGCAGTGTAAATCTAGGGCGGGATTCTAACCACCGCAATGTTGGGCCTTCCGCGATCTATTTCAGGCGAAGCAACCCGGCTTCATAGGCGGCCCGGCAATCGGTGGCNTCATGCATACGGTCACTCTCNATCAGTGTCGTTTCCGTCATGCCTTTACCGGCAAAGCGTGGATCATCACATTCATCATCATTGGCAAACATGCTGGCATCGTCGCCAAAGTCGACCTCGCTAATGTCGACGGTGCTCTCGAGCGCCTCGTCGGCCATGTGCAATTCGCCAACNGCCCAAGCGGCCTCGCAGTCGGTTGCGTCATGCATGCGATCACTATCAATCAGCGTCGTGCTGGTCATACCGTCGCCGGCAAAACGCGGGTCGTCGCATTCGCCATCATTGGCGAACAGGCTGGCATCGTCACCAAAGTCGACGCCGCTTGTATCGACCAAATCATCAACGCCCTTGGTTGCCCACTGCAACTTGCCAGCATCCCAAGCGGCCTGACAATCAGTGGCATCCGCCTTGCGGTCACTTTCCAGCAGGGTTGTGCTGGTCATGCCTTCGCCTTCGAAGCGGGGGTCGTCACACTCGTCATCATTCGAATAACTACTGGAATCGTCGCCGAAATCCGGCGTCTGTCCACTTGTGTCATCGGCAAGATGCAATGTGCCTGCATCCCAGGCTGTTTCGCAATCGGTTGCGTCATGCATACGGTCGCTCGCAATCAGGAGTGTGTCCGTCATGCCACTGCCCGCAAAGCGAGGGTCATCGCATTCGCCATCATTGGCAAAGCTGCTTGCATCGTCGCCAAAGTCTGGTTTGTCACCTTGAGCCGGAACATCGACGAGCTGAAGCTTGCCTTCGTTCCAGGACTTCTTGCAATCNGTGGCGTCGGCTCTGACGTCCGCCTCAAGCAGTGGCGTATCGGTCATACCTTCGCCTTCGAAGCGGGGGTCATCGCACTCCCCGTCATTGGCATAGTCGCCGGAATCGGAACCGAAGTCAGGCATGGCTTGCGCCGTGGCAATTGGGATTGCCAAGAATGCAGCCGCCATGATGAATGATGCTATTGTCTTCTTCATATCTGTCTCCGGTCCCTGATTAACCTTAACCGTACAGGATTGTAATGGTCTCGGCAACGAGGGCAGGGCGCTCCTGGCCTTCGATCTCAATCGTGCAGGTTGAGATCATTTGCTTACCGCCGGCCTTTTCATTCACTTCTTTCACCGTCTGGCGCATGCGCAGTTTTGAACCAACCGGCACCATATTGGTGAAGCGAACCGAGTTTGCGCCATAATTGATGCCGCGCGTGGTGCCAGAAACGCTGAGGATTTCCGGGCCAAGCATCGGCAATAGGGAAAGGGTCAGATAGCCGTGTACAATAGGGCTTCCGAGGGCGGCGGTGGCGCGCTCGACATCCACGTGGATCCATTGATGGTCGCCTGTCGCCTCAGCGAACATATTGACCCGGTCCTGGTCGATCTTGTGCCAGTCAGAGACACCTATTTCTTTCCCGGCGAGGGATTCCAGGTCCGCGAATGCGACTTCTGTTGGGTTTGCCATGTGTAATTCTCCTGCGGTTTGTCACAATGTCATGATTAAACGATACGGCTGCCTTTGGTGCCCCAATAGCGGTCACGAACCAACCGTTTGTAGAGTTTTCCGGTTGGATGGCGCGGCAATTCAGGGTCGAAATCGACGCTGCGAGGGCACTTTATTTTCGCCAATTGGCTGTTGCAATATTCGAGTAATTCCTCGGCCAGCTCTGGGGTGCCTTCAACGCCCGGCATGGGCTGCACCACCGCTTTGACCGACTCGCCAAATTCGTCGTCTGGCACACCGATAACGGCAATATCGGCCACCGCCGGATGCCCGATCAGGATATTCTCAGCCTCCTGCGGATAGATATTCACGCCGCCGGAAATGATCATGAAGGCCTTGCGATCGGTCAGGTAGAGGAAGCCATCTTCATCCACCTTGCCGACATCACCGAGGGAGGACCAATCGGGATGTTTCGGGTTGAGCGCGTCTTTGGTTTTCTCTTCGTCATTGTGATAGGTCGGGGTTGGGGTGCCGCCAAAATAGATTTGCCCTTCTTCGCCAACCGGGACCTCATCACCATTCTCGTCGCAGATATGTAGCTCGCCCCAGATCGGATGACCGACACTGCCTTTATGGCCAAGCCATTGCTCTGAATTCGCCCAGGTCATCCCATTGCCTTCAGACCCGGCATAATATTCCTCGATCACCGGCCCCCACCAATCAATCATTTGCTGTTTCACATGTATCGGGCAAGGCGCAGCGGCATGGACGGCGAATTGCAGACTGGAAACATCATATTTAGTGCGCACATCCTCGGGCAGTTTCAGCATTTTGACGAACATTGTCGGCACAAGCTGCGAATGGGTAATCTTGTACTGCTCGACATATTTCAGGAAGGTCTCTGCATCGAACTTGTCCATAACGACCAGGGTCGCACCGAACTTGGTCATCGCCATAGACCAGCGCAGCGGCGCGGCATGGTAAAGCGGCGCCGGGGACAGGTAGACGGCTTCCGGGGAGGCCTTGAACAGGGCACCCGCAATTTGGGTCAGGGCGTCGGCCTCAGTGAAAGACGCGTTCGGCTCAAACGGCTCGCGGATACCTTTCGGTCGGCCCGTCGTGCCGGAAGAATAGAGCATGATCTGGCCCAGCATCTCATCGGCAATCGGGCCATCGGGCATCTTAGAGGTGATGTCTTGCATCGGCTCATAGCCGGTAATTTCACCGTCAATTGACCAATAAGCATCCAGCGAGACGAGATTAGTCATCTCTTCGGCAACCGCCCGCAATCCGTGCGACGCGATTAGAAGCCGCGATCCAGAATCGGTCACGATATATTCCACTTCCGGCGCGGTTAGGCGCGATGAAATGGCGACCAGATAGACCCCGGCTCGTTGTGCGGCCCAACAAATCTCAAAATAGCGCGGCGAGTTTTCGGCAAAGATTGCCAATGTGTCGCCCGGCTTTATGCCCGCTGCACGCAGCGCGTGATTGATTTGATTGGCACGAGTTTCCAACTGAGCAAAAGTCGTCACTTCACCGGTATCGGCCATAATGATAGCGGCTTTGTCCGGGTCGGTTTTTACGTATTGGCGTGGATGCATTTAGCTGATCTCCCATCGCGGTTTGTGTCACCACCTAGGACTAGATTAGCCAGCTAGAGCGCTGAGTCCATTGGTGACTTAGGGGGAGGTGGGCACCAATTCCCGATATGCATGCCAGGAGGCGAGACCGATGATTGGAAAGATGAAAATCAGGCCAAAGAATGCGGTCGCGATGCCAATCGCTGTCAGGGTCGCGATCAGGAAGGCCCAGATCAGCATGGTCAAGAAATTGCTGGTCACGGCCCGAACGCTGGTAATTGTCGCGATGAACACATCCGTCTTGCGATCCAGCAGCATGGGCGCAGAGATCACGATCAGTGAATAGGCAATGAAAGCAATCGCGCCGCCAACAATCGTACCGATCATGGCCATGTTCTGACCGTTCGGTTCGGTGAACATGAAGTGCAGAAAATCGGTCGGCGTCTTGTGAATATAACTGGTCGACAGGGCGTATACGACTTGCGCAATCCGGGTCCACAACATGTAGATCAGCAGCAGCGCGAGACCGAGATAAGCCAGGTCGCGGCGGAAGGCGCCTTTGACGAACAGCATTTGACCCAGGCGCGGTGGCGTGTCCTGCTCCAGCAGATGGCCCGCCTGATACAATCCCATGGCGAGCATTGGCGCGAGGAAAAAGAACCCGCCTGCGAGCACGAAGACCCAGGCGAAGGCGCCGCTAAACAACAGCGCCCATGCGATCGCCGCGCTGGTCAGGGCGAGGCATATTCCATAAAACATGAAAGGCGCAGGGGCCTTGGTGAAATCGCGAAGCCCGGCTTTCAGCCATCTAAACGGGGCGGACGGTCCAACCGTCGCAATATCGGGCAATTTTTCGGGCGTGTCGTCCATTGATGTCCTCCGATAGCGTCTAACGCGCTGTTTTAGGCCGGATACTGTCGGGCCTCTCGGAACCGATCAATCAGGGATATTACTGAGTGTTCGGTTCGGCTCGGCTCTGGGTAATCCCGGCTGCCCGGCTTCCTCGGGATGGGCGGCGACATAAGCCTGTTTCAGTTCGCGGCTGCGATGATGATGACCATCCGGCGACCATCCCGGCGCATTAAAGGCCCGCTTGATCCAGATATCGGGGCGACACCATCGCTGGCGCAGTCCTTTAGAAAGCCCCCAAGCTCGTGATAGGCGACCATGAACAGGTTATAGCTTTTGAGCGGTTTGACGATGCCATAATCGGGTTTCACCGCCGCCAGTTCCGGCACGAAACTGCCAAACATCTTGTCCCAGACAATGAATACACCGGCATAATTTGCATCCAGATAGCGCGGGTTGGTGGCGTGGTGAACACGGTGATGGCTGGGCGTGTTCATCACCGCCTCAAACCATTTCGGCATCTTGTCGATGGTTTCTGTGTGAATCCAGAACTGATAGACAAGATTGATCCCGCCAGCGAGCCCGATAAAGGCCGGATGAAAGCCGAGCAGGACCATCGGCGTTGATACAATGAACAGGCCCGTNAATGGGCCAAACCAGGGCTGGCGCAGTGCNGTGCTTAAATTGTAGTGCGTGCTGGAATGGTGGGTGACATGCGGCATCCAGAACCAGCGGAAAATGTGCATGAAGCGATGCTTCCAATAATAGGTCAGATCATACAGCACAAAGACCAGAATGAAGGTCCACACATTCACCGGAATATCCAATAGGCGATACGGCCAAAGCAGCATCAAANCCGACAGGGCGATGACCCCGGTAATCGCATCAATCACCGCGCTGCCCGCGCCCATCAACATGCTGGTCAAGGCATCCTTGGTCTCGTAGCGGCCGTTCGCGCGGTTGGTTTTGACCGCCCACCATTCCCATGTCACGCTGATGATAAATAGCGGGATGGCGATAATTGTCGGTGAGAAAAATTCCGGCATTTTCAGGTCTGATCTTTCAATTTGAAGTGTTCCCGTGTGTTTCCGCACCGCGCACGTGTCAAGTTGGGTCTTCCCGCTAATGCGCTTGACGGTCCTAGCGGCAAGCACATTTGTAATCCGGTAATATCAGCAAGGAGGCCACCATGGCGAGCGTTGGAAGTTTTGAACAAATCAAGTTGGACATGCAGATGGCGTCGCCGTTTTGACGTTGGACCGACCAAAGAAAATGAACGCCTTTACCGGCAAAATGATGCAAGAACTGATTGCAGCATTCGATATTACCGATGCCGATGATGATGTGCGAGCGGTGATTGTCACTGGCGCGGGCGACCGCGCATTCTGTGCGGGGGCCGACCTTTCCGAAGGCGCAAAGACATTCGACTATGACGCCCGTGCCGGCGATGGCGAAGCCGGGCGCACCGAGCAGGTTGATGTTCAGCGCGATGGCGGCGGCCGCGTCACCCTGCGCATGTTTGACAGTCTGAAACCGATCATTGGCGCGATCAATGGCGCGGCGGTTGGTATTGGCGTGACGATGCAGCTGCCAATGGATATTCGCATTGCCGCCGATACGGCTCGCTTCGGCTTCGTCTTCAATCGCCGGGGAATCAATCCTGAAGCCGCGTCGAGCTGGTTCCTGCCGCGCCTGGTCGGCATCTCAAAAGCGCTGGAATGGTGCTATTCAGGCCGCGTTTTCCCGGCCCAGGAAGCGCTTGATGGCGGGCTTGTCCGGTCAATCCACCCGCAGAATGAGCTGATGGATGTGGCGATGGGCATTGCCCGCGAGATCGCCGACAATACCGCCGCTGTCTCAACAACGCTGACCCGCCAGATGATGTGGCGAATGCTCGGCGCGAGCCATCCAATGGAGGCGCATATCGTTGATAGCGCCGCGATCTATACGCGCGGCCAAACCGAGGATGCCCGCGAGGGCGTGATGAGCTTCCTTGAAAAGCGTGAGCCGGTCTATCCGGTCAAGGTTTCTGACGGCATGCCGGACTTTTTCCCATGGTGGGAAGATCCTGACTTCAAGTGGATTGGATAGTCGGCAATTAGGCCAGCGCGGCGTCGACCAACAGGTAGGTTGCGAGGCGTGCGCTGGCATTCTTGTTTGACGCGTGGGTGTTTTCCAGCGCGTTGAGCGCATCTTCTTCTTCAAGCTGGACGAAATCACGCGCCAGCGCCATCAGGTCACTGTCCCCGCGCAGGCGCATACGCACCCGCTCAACTTGCCGGCTGGCGGTCTGCGAAATCGATGTATGTCGTTGCTTTTCGCCTTTGCGGGCCGCGAACGCGATCTTCTTCTTTTCTTTTGGCCGGAAAATTTCGTTCAGGCGAATGCCCGAATCTTCCAAACGGTCGAGCAGGTTTTCAGCGACTTCTTCACGTGAGCGTGTGGGTTGTTCATCGCGTTCCATATCGGCGATGATCGCGCTGAGGGAATTGTTGCCATCGCCATTTGTCGGCGTGTCCTGTGGATCGGCTTTGTCCTCGTCAAATACCGCATTTGCCAACTCTGTCTCAGGATTGTCGCGTTGATTGATCGGCGCGGGATCGGTGAATTCCCCGTCCTGAGCACCGTTCAAGTCGGCTTGCCCGGAATGTAGCATCGCCTCGGCGAGCTTGTCAGCGGAGGCATCGAACAGATCATCATCGACCGCGCGCGAGGGGGAGGCAACGGTTTGCGGCGTCGGAGCCGGATCACTTAACCGGGTTTCAGCGGGTGTGGGCGCGGCGGCATGTACGGCGCTGCCATTGGTGCCGGGCACCGCCTGACTGGTATTGTACAGCGCATTGCTGGCCTGTGAGGCGCGGCGTTCGGCAATATCCATTTCGGCCCGCGCGGCCATACCGGCGGCGCGAACGGCGGCGGCGGCCTGTTGCCCCGCGCCTTTCAAATCGGCCAGCGCCTTGGCCGCTGATTCTGATGTTTCAAATGTGCGCTGCTGGATTTCGCTACTGGCTTCGCGGGCCCCGTCCAGGGCGGCGCGAACAGCCTCCATCAGGCGGTCCCCCGTTGTGCCGGCGGCGGCGGCGGCGAGTTCACCGGCGCGCGAGGCCGTTTCGACGGTTTTGCGGGATTGTTCGAGCTTTTCTTCCATCCGGGCGATGGCAAAGAGCAGTGTTTCGTTGCGTTGCCCGGCTTCCGCCGCCAGCGTGTCGAGCGCGGCGATTTTCTGCGCCATGGCTTTGCCGGTTTGGTCGAAATTCGCGAGCCGTGTTTCAAGTGCGGTTTCCGCGCTCGCCACCTCGTGTGAGGCGGCCTTGGCGGATTCAACAATCATGCTGGCCTGATGCGGAATGGCATTGCCGATCAGTTCGGTTTGCTCCCGCAATTCTTTGGTCAGCTGCTCAAGCGCATTGCGCTCTCCGCCCAGCCGGTCGGCCAGTTCGCGGGCATTGTCGGCGCTGGCATAGGTCACCGATTCCAGCCGCTGGCGCTCATCGCCAATTTCCCCGGCCATGGCACGCATCGCCGATAGGGCATGGCCCATAGAGCGATCGACATCGGCGCTGGCGGTGCTCATCTGTTCGGCAAAGGACATGGCGTCATTGCCGATTTCTTCGGCGGGCGTCAGAAGTTTGGCAGCCGCTTCCAGAACAATCGCGTTCGCCGCGGCGGCCCGCACTTGTTCCCGGCCAAGAAATCCGGCCATGAGCAGCATAAAGCCCGGCAATAGCAGGCCAATCAATCCGGCAATGATCAGTACGGGCTGCGTCGCCGCGATGGCCGACCATCCGAGCAGACCAACCGCGCCGCCAAGACTGGCGCCCCACCAGGCAACCGCGAGGCCGAGGCCACTCCAGGCCATCCATCCTGATTTCGTTCGTGCATCCTCTAACCGCTTGACGGTATCGGACGGTTTTGGCGTTTGTACGTCGGCGTTTTCAGTCATAATCACCACTATAGGCCCGACAATGGCAAAATTGCGAGCGATCTGAGCATTGAATTCTTGTTATATATGCTAATCCTTGAAGGATGCGTGAACACGAATGGCGCAAATGGGCTACTTAAGGGGCGCCGAAGGGCGGTTCAAAGCGGGTCAAAATGGCCTGAAATTGCGAGGATTTCGCGATGAAAAAGACGGTATTCCTGTACGCAGGTGTTCTGGCGCTCGCTGCCTTTGCGCTGCAATGGGCGGAGTATCGATATTATTCCAAAGTCTATGCGACAGAGATCTATATTGGCGGTCTGGTGCTGGCTTTTATGGCTTTCGGTATCTGGCTTGGCCGCGTGCTGACCCCGCAGGCCAGCAATGGTGCATTCGAAGTGAATGAGGCGGCGCTGACCTCTCTAGGGATAACGCCGCGCGAATATGCGGTACTGGAGGCGCTGGCTGAGGGCCAATCGAACAAGCAAATCGCCGACAACCTCAACGTGTCGCCGCACACGGTAAAAACCCACATCGCCCATCTGTACGACAAGTTGCAGGTCAATCAGCGGGTGAAAGCCGTACAGGCGGCACGCGGCTTGGGGCTCATCGATTAGGGGGAGATCATGTCATTCACGAATATCACCCGAATGGGGGATCGTCAGAAGACGCTGCAGAATGTCTTGCTGACCGTGATCTAATAAGAGGGAGAAGATCATGTTTCGAATTGCCTTAGTCTATGGTGCCATATCAGGCATCCTGATCATCGCGCTGATGCTGCTGGGGATGCAAACCGGCGCCGGACACTCAATGTGGTTCGGCTATCTGACGATGGTCGTGGTTTTGTCACTGATTTTTGTCGGCGTGAAACGTTACCGCGATAATCAGCTTGGTGGCGTCGTGAAATTTATGCCCGCCTTCGGCCTCGGACTGGCAATCGCGGCGGTGGCCGGAGTTTTCTATGTGATCTCTTGGGAGATCAGCCTGCAACTGACCGATTTTGCCTTCGTGAATGACTATGTCGCCGGAACCCAAGCGGCATACGAAGCCAAAGGCCTGACCGGTGAGGCGCTGGCGGCGAAGATGGAGGTTTGGGAAAATTGGTCGACCGCCTACATGAACCCGCTCTATCGTTGGCCGCTGACCTTTATTGAGATATTTCCGGTCGGCTTGATTGTCGCCTTGATCGGTGCGGCGGTCTTGCGGAATCCGAAAATGTTCCCGGCCCGCAGCTAGAAGCCGACCAAATTGCACAAACAATATGCAGGCCCCATGCCTATGGGGCTTGCTTTGCGATGGTGAAAATGTTTCCGAAGCGGCACGGTAGCGGTTTGGTGTCGAGACTAAGTTTGATAATCTGGTTTCGCTTTTTTTAGAATCGATAAATGTTCTGTTCGTTTGGCCGGATGACCAAGCAAACGGGAAAAAAGGGAACAAAATGGCTGGCCAAGATCCATATTCGAAGATTGACCTAATTGGTTTTAACCTGAAGATGCTGGCCAAGGGGCATAAACGCTCTTTGTTGATCAGTGCCGGCGCTGCCGATGACAAAGAATACCTGCTAGAGGCGTGCCGCAAAATGGCGGACATTGGTGTCGGGCTGTACGCCACACCAGGCACCCACCGCTTCCTGGCCGAACACGATATTGAATCGATCGCCGCCCGCAAGATTTCCAGCGATGCCGAGCCGAACATCAAGACCCTGATCCAGGACGGGAAGGTTGATTTTGTCGTCAACATTCTGACCGGCGACTCGACCTATGATGAAGCCTCCGATGCGGCCAGTATCCGGTCTTTGTCGGTTAAGCACGGCATCCCGCTTTATACCGATCGCACCGTGGCGCGTGAGACGATTGAACTGGTTCTGAAAGATGTCGAAGAAGGCACATTCAGCTACAAGATCCGCTCCGAAGACAGCCCGTGGGATTTGAAAGCCCGCTTCCTGGAACTGGTGCGCGAGCGGGGCGGTTGGTCAAACCATCATGGCCACTTTGACAAGGCTTACCTGATCTCGCCGGAAAACCTCGCGCTAGGTTTCGCGGACATGGAGAAGAAGTGGGAACTGTATCGCCACTTGAAGGAAAATTACACACACGAAGACCTCGTCGAGCGGATTTCGCGCGCCTTGCAAACCGTGGTCGATCAAGGCTCGCAATATTGCCGGACAATGGTCGACGCCGATAGCATTATCGGCCTGAAACCGATTCAGGCAGCGGTCGAAGTGAAAGAGCGGTTCAAGGACAAGATCAGGTTTGAAGTCGGTATTCAGCCGCTCGAGGGCGTACTCGATGAAGCCTCGCGCAAGCAATATATCGAAGCCTGCAAGCTTGCTGACTTTTGTGGCGGTCTACCCTCCCGCGACCGCCCGCGTGAAGGCGAACACCTCGACATCGTTCTGCAAACGGCAAAAGAGCTCAACAAGATGGTCGAAGTGCATGTCGATCAGGAGAACAACCCGTTCCAGCACGAGACGGAATTGCTTTGTCTGAAGACAATCGAACATGGCATGCAGGGCCGCGTCTACGGCATCCATTCCATCTCTGTTTCCGCCAAGGATGAGAGCGAGCAGAACCGCATCGTCAAATTGTGCAAGGAAGCCGATGTCGGGATTGTCATCTGTCCATCCGCCGCCTTGTCGATGAAGCAATTGCCTATGCAAGGGCCCTTGCACAATTCTATCGGCCCGTTTGTGAAGCTGAAAGAAGCGGGTGTGCGGACCTATCTTGGCATCGATAATATCGCCGATCTGTTCATGCCAATCGTTGATGGTGACATGTGGACCGAAGTGCGGATGCTAATGGAAGCATGCCGTCATTACGATTTGGATGAGATTGCCGATTGGGCAACCCTGCCGCCACTTCATGTGGTAAATGCCGAGGCNGCAAAGGTCGCTGCAGAATAGACCCGGCGACCGGCCCCGACGGCAACTAGACAAGCCTCCCATTTTGACCATGGTGTCAAAAAAATGGGCATTTCCTACCCAAAGGACGTGCAAGGAGGATGAATGTCTGAAGCGGTCGGCGAACAAAAGCTCGGGGTTTTTACAAAGTTGGCATATGGCTTTGGTGCCGCCGCTTATGGTGTGAAGAATAACGGCTTTGACTACTTCTTCCTGTTTTTTTACGCGAATGTCATCGGCCTTGATCCACGCCTTATCGGATTAGCTTTGCTTATCGCGCTGATGTTTGACGCGATCAGTGACCCTCTCGTCGGCTATTTGTCCGATAACTGGCACTCGAAGTGGGGACGGCGACATCCATTCATGTATGCCGCTGCGCTGCCTGTCGCACTGACCTATTTCTTGCTGTGGAACCCGCCAGATTGGTCAGATGGCGCGCTGTTTTGGTATATCACTATTCTTGCCATCGGCATTCGTACGTTGATTACATTCTTCGAAACGCCAAGTTCGGCCCTGACCGCGGAATTGACGCAGGATTATGACGAACGCACCAGCTTGCAGGCGTTCCGCCTTTATTTCGGTTGGAGCATCGGCAACCTGATGACGGTTGTGGCTTTTGGCTTTCTGTTCGTTGCAACCGAGGCTTATCCGGACGGTCGGCTTAATCCTGACGCCTATGCGCCCTATGGGATTATTGGCTCGGTTATGATCTTTCTCTCGATTATGATCTCGGCCATCGGAACCCATTCGCGCATACCACATCTAAGACTGCCGCCAGAGAAGCGCAAACTGACCATCGTAATGATTTTCAAAGAGATATTTGAAACTCTGGCCGATCGTTCATTTGGGGCGTTATTCTTGGCGTCTTTGTTTGGCGCGGTGGCAACAGGGCTATCGGCAGCGCTCGCATTTACGATGCTGACTTATTTCTGGGCATTCACCACCGAACAAATCTCGATTTGGACTTTGTTCGTGTTCGTGTCGGCATTGATGGGGGCCGTGATTGCGCCACGGTTGTCGCGAAGAATGGGTAAAAAGCGCGCGGTCCTATGGCTCGGCGGGATCGCATTTTCGGTCGCGCCGATGCCTTACATCTTGCGCCTGATGGACCTATTACCGCAGAACGGCGATCCAACTCTGTTCATATTGATACTTGCAATCAACACAGTCGATCTTGGGCTGATTATCGCCCTGCAAGCCCTGTTAGCGTCAATGCTTGCAGACCTTGTTGAGCAGAGCGAGGTGAAAACCGGACGTCGTTCTGAAGGCGTGTTTTATGCCGCTGTGACATTCACCCGCAAGTCGACGCAGGGCTTGGGTGTCTTGGCTGCTGGCTTTGTTCTGGCCTATGCGCATTTCCCCGATGGTGTGGCTCCAAGTGGTGTTCCAGTTGACGCGCTACGACGGCTTGCGATCGCTTACGTGCCGCTGATTATGGTCCTCTACACAGCCCTGCTTATCGCAGTTGGTCTGTATAAAATTGATCGAATCGCACAATCAAAACCTACAAAAACTGGCGGAACGCCGGGTTGCTGAATAAAGATCAAAGGAAAGAAAATGCCACGCCTAACCGCTAACGATATTGAGTTTGAATATGACGAAATTGGCCCGTCTGATGGCGAACCAATTGTGCTCGTCATGGGCTTCACGGCGCAGATGACCAAGTGGCCAGATGCGTTTCGGCGGGGCCTCGCCGACGCCGGCTACCGGGTGATCCGTTTCGACAATCGCGACATTGGCTTGTCGCATCAGTTTGACGATGCCGGCATGCCAAATATTCCCGAGATCATGCAGGCGGCGATGGCGGGGCAGGATGCCAGTGCGCTCGCGCCGTATACGTTGAACGATATGGCCGCAGATGTTGCCGCCTTGATTGATGCGTTGGATGCGAAACCCGCGCATGTCCTTGGCGCGTCCATGGGGGGCATGATCGCCCAGCTCGTGGCGCTCAACCATCCAGAACATGTGCGCAGCATGATTCCGGTTATGACGACGTCCGGCGACCCGAGCTTGCCACAGGCAACACCGGAAGCCATGGAAGCGCTGACCGCGCAGCCCGCCAGCGCCGCACGCGAGGATGTGGTTAAGCATGGCGTCTGGACTCAGCAAGTTATTGGCTCGCATGAGAGTATACGGGATAGTGACGCGAAATTGCACGACATGACGGCGGCTTCATTTGATCGGGCGTATCGCCCGATTGGTGCGATGCGTCAGTATGCGGCCATTCTCAGCCAACCAGGCTGGTTCGAGCGGTTAAACGGGCTTGATGTGCCGAGCTTGATCATGCACGGCGCTGCCGATCCGCTCATCCCCCCGGCGGGCGGCAAAGACATTGCCAACCGGGTGCCGGGCGCACGGATGGTTGAACTGGATAAATGGGGACATGATGTCCCTTCCGTATTGGTGCCAGATCTGTTGCAACATATTACCGACTTTCTTGGCACGCTGGACTGAAGCAAACATGGTCACCGAAAAGCTGCATCCACCGCGACATGACTCGACCCGCCAGGCCGGGAAGGGCGTCAAAACGCGCGAGCTTATTTTGGAGACGTCGCGCAAGTGCTTGAATGAACGCGGCGTCAGTGCCGTGAACTGCCGCTACGTGGCCAAGGCGGCGGGCCTGACACCGGGCAATATCTACTATTATTTCGACAATATGGACGCGATCCACGCAGAGCTTGGTCTGGCGCTGGGGGCCGATATTGAAACCAACCTGCAAACCCTGGCGGACGGCGGTATTTCCTCTCCTGAAGGCCGCCGCCGCGCGACCATGGACTGGCTTGGCATTGTCTGGACCTGGCGCTACTTTTTCCTCGATTTTGACCAGATCATTCGCGGTGATGAGCGGGTGCGGGCGAATGTTCGCGAGTCGCAGAAGCGCTCGGTCGACTTGCACGCCAAGAACCTGGAAAACCTGTTAACGTCCAAAGGTGCCGTACTGACCGAAAACGACCGGCAATTGTGCCATGATCTGGCCGTTTCGAACTGGATCATGGCGATCAACTGGATCCAGCACGTCTCGCTCAATCAGGATATTTCGGCCATGACGCGCGACGACTTTGTCGGCACGGTCGGCCGCTACATGACGGTTAGCCGAACCCTTTTCGACGACGATTTTCTCAACCGACTAACTCTCTCCGCCCCGAACACTACAACCTCATTCAAACACCATTAGAGGCCAATATGACTGATCCTACCAAACTCTCCCCATCCGAGGTTTCCGACTATATCGCACAGGCGGGCCGTGACGCCTGGTTGGTGCCGGATGTTCCCACTGACACGCCGCGCCGCGAGATAAAGTCCGTCGGCGTGATTGGGGCCGGTACGATGGGCGGCGGCATTTCGATGAACTTTGCCACCGCGGGCATCAATGTCGTTATTCTGGAGATGAAACAGGAAGCGCTGGACCGCGGCCTTGGCGTCGTGCGCAAGAATTATCAGCGCAGCGCCGACCGTGGACGCTTCCCTCAGGAAGAAGTTGATGAGCGCATGGCCCGGCTGTCTGGCACGCTTTCAATGGAAGATTTCGCCGATTGCGATCTGGTGATTGAAGCGGTGTTTGAGGACATGGACCTGAAGAAGAAAATCTTCACCGATCTTGATCGGATCATGAAGCCGGGTGCGATCCTGGCGACCAATACATCGGCGCTGAACATTGATGAAATCGCGGCGGTCACCAAACGTCCGGAAGACGTTATTGGGCTGCACTTTTTCTCCCCGGCAAATGTTATGAAATTGCTTGAGATCGTGCGCGCCGATAAGACGGCTGACGATGTGATCATGACCTGTATGGATCTGGCTAAGACGATCAACAAGATCGCCGCTTTGGTCGGTGTTTGCCCCGGCTTTGTTGGCAATCGCATCCTGTTTGCCCGTCAGGCTCAGGCGCAAAAACTGGTCTATAAGGGCTGCATGCCGTGGGATGTTGATGCGGCATTGAACACGTTTGGGTTTCGCATGGGGCCGTATCAAATGTCGGATATGGCTGGCCTTGATATTGGCTGGAAAAAGGGTGCGAAAACCGCCAACCCGATCCGCGATGCCTTGTGTGAGCTTGACCGGCGCGGCCAAAAAACCGGTGCGGGCTATTATGACTATGATGAGAACCGTAAGCCAACACCGTCTGACATTACCGCCAATATCATCCGTGAGGTGACGGGTGTAGAACCGGGCGATGCGCCGTCACAGGAAGACATTATCGACATCTGTATTCACCCGATGATCAATGAGGCACTGAAAATCCTCGAAGAGGGCAAGGCCCAGCGAGCGTCAGATGTCGATATTGTCTGGCTCAACGGCTATGGCTGGCCCGCTGATAAAGGCGGCCCAATGCTGTATGGCGACATGGTCGGCGCGGCGAAAGTGTTGGCCACGATGGACCGTTTGGGGGCTGAGGATGATCGCTTCGCCCCGGCTGAAACGCTGCGCAGATTGGCCAAGGATGGTGGCCGCTTCACCGACGTTCAACCGGGCTGATGGACGGGGCGTCGCCGCAACCGTTTGACGGCGCGTACGACTATATCATTGTCGGAGGTGGATCGGCGGGCTGCGTGGTCGCCAATCGTTTGTCGGCCAATCCAAATAATCGCGTCCTCCTGCTAGAAGCGGGCGGGCGCGACAATTGGATCTGGTACCATATTCCGGTCGGCTACCTGTTTGCGATTGGTAATCCGCGCGCCGACTGGATGTTCCGCACGGTCGCGGAACCGGGCCTGAACGGGCGTTCGCTCGCCTATCCGCGCGGCAAAGTGCTGGGCGGATCATCGGCGATCAATGCGATGATTTCCATGCGCGGGCAGGCGGCTGACTATGAGGGTTGGAAGGCGCTCGGCCTGAGCAATTGGGGCTGGGATGATGTCCTGCCCGCCTTCAAGAAAATCGAAGACCATTTCCTCGGCGAGGGGGATTTTCACGGCGCCGGTGGTG
>JGI24724J26744_10000906_pt1 | contig 20802 bp, 20 predicted proteins | sample Cruoilmetagenom7_FD_26744 | JGI IMG/M metagenome (IMG submission 26744) | reverse complement strand
CGCGAGTCACTGCTTGGCGGCAACTCGGCGACGATTGTTGCCGAGGCCGCGATCCCGGTGGTGATGGTCCACTGAATTTACGTGCGAACAAGGAAAAACAAAAAGGAGGATACTCTCGCCGCAACACCCCGGAGGAGCGAACCAAACAGAAGGTCACGCTTTCTCAAGAAACGGAATGGCCGTGTAACGGCTGAAATCGGTACTTCTAGGGAGGAAGAAAATGAAGATCTTGAAAACCTTGACAACCAGTGTCGCTGCATTGGCCCTTACAGCCCCGGCAGCCTTTGCTGAATGGCAGCCGCGCAAGCCTGTTGAGCTCATCATCATGGCAGGGACCGGCGGTGGTGCCGATCAGATCGCGCGCCTGCTTCAAGGTCTCATCCAAAAGAAAGACATGAGCCCACGGCCGTTTATTCCAATCAACAAGCCGGGCGGTTCAGGTGCCGAAGCCCTGTCCTATATGAAGGGCAAGGAAGGCGACAATCACACGCTTCTGGTTGCGCTGAACAGCTTTTACACCACGCCGATCATTCAGGAAGAGCTGGCGATTGATGTCACCACATTCGCGCCAATCGGCCGTATGGCGATGGACACGTTCCTGCTGTGGGTCAACAGCGAGCGCGAGGACATCACGGATCTCGACAGCTATGTTGCCACCGTCAAGGACGCCGACGGCGCATGGAAGGTTGGCGGCACCGGGTCCGGCCAGGAGGATTCGATCCTGACGGCGATGATGGAAAAGGAACTGGGGTACGACGTAATCTACATTCCGTTCCCGGGTGGCGGCACCGTGGCCAAGAACCTTGTTGGCAATCAGATCGACTCGACCGTCAACAACCCGTCCGAGCAGATGGAATTCTGGCGGGCTGGCAATACCAAGCCGCTGGTTCAGTTCAATGGCACACGTTCAGCGCCCTTTGAGGACGTGCCGACCGCCAAGGAACTGGGCGTTGATATCGAGTACTACATGCAGCGCTCGATCAGCGGCCCGGCCGGAATGGATCCCGAAGCGGTGGCCTGGTATCAGAACCTGTTCGAAGAACTGTTCAACTCGCAAGAGTGGCAGGACTATTGCAAGTCGGATGGTCTGACATGCGACGAATGGATCTCGGGTGATTCACTGGCAGCGTTCCATGAGGCGCAGCTCAAGCGGCACGTCGAATTGATCGAAGCCGTTGGTGCCGACAGCATCACGTCCAAGTAATCGAGCGCACCTACCCCGAGCGCGAGCGATCCTGCTCGGGGTAACACCTTAGTCTAACCAGTCGGCCAAATCGCTTGCACTCGTTGCAGGGCGTGNCGCGCTTNNGCCTGGNGATCAACAAAGCAAAGCTGCCTGGATGTGGAGGATACTGAATGTCTGTTCGTACAGCTGAATTGATGATGGGAGTGTGCACGCTGCTTATCTCTCTTGGTCTGATGTGGAGCGTGACCAGCAACGACCTCACTGTTGGCTGGATCGAAGGACGAGGCCCAGGCGCGGGGATGTGGCCCTTCTGGTTGTCTGTGGGAATGGCTCTGGCGTCGATCTGGACCCTTGTCCGCTGGATGAGAGGTGTCACCGCAGAGTCCCGCAACACCGAGCCCTACATCGACCCCGAAACCGTTTTCATGGTCGGAATTACGGTCGCCGCAATCTTCCTTCTTCTGGTTATGACCAGTGTCATCGGCCTCTACTTCTCGATGATGCTGTTCCTTTTGTTTTACATAAAGGGCATCGGAAAGCATCCCTGGCCGATCACGATAACTGTCGTGATCGCCATGCCTGTCGCGATCTACATGCTCTTCGAAGTGGCGCTTAACAAGTATCTGCCACGTGGGTTGCCGTTCTTCGAGAACATCTTTCTTCATATCGACGATTTCCGATATGCGATCTTCTCGTGACGTCCCCCTGAACCCGTTAGCGACACAATAGGATAAAACTCCATGGACTCTATACTTAGCTTGCTTGCTGCGGGGCTTTTACAGTCCTTCGAGCCGCTCAACCTTGCCATGATTTTCCTCGGCTGTTTTGCCGGACTGTTCATCGGTGCAATGCCAGGGCTTGGGTCTGTCAACGGCGTGGCAATCCTTCTTCCTGTCACCTTCCTGGTGCCCCCGACAGCCGCCATTATCTTTCTTGCCGCGCTTTATTATGGGGCGATGTACGGGGGCGCTGTCAGTTCGATCACGCTTGGGATCCCAGGGGCCTCAACCGCCGTTGCGACGGTGTTTGATGGCCGCCCGATGGCCCAATCCGGCAGGGCCGACCAGGCGCTGATGGCCGCCGCAATTGCGTCCTTCATAGGCGGGACGATCTCGGTCATCCTGTTCACCGGCTTTGCCCCGCCATTGGCCGCCTTCGCGCTAAAATTCGGTCCGCAGGAAGAGTTTGCGCTGATGCTGCTTGCGTTTGCCACCTTCATTGGTCTCGGCGGCGATGACATACCGAAAACGATTTTCTCGATCCTGATCGGTCTGGTGCTGGCCGCCGTCGGCTTTGACATTATCTCGGGTCAGCCGCGTTTGATCTTTTTCGACATGGTCGAATTCCAGCGCGGCATTCCGTTTCTGGTGCTGGCCATCGGGATTTATGGCATCGGCGAGATGATCTGGACGCTTGAGCATACCAAGGGTGCCATCCAGATGCACAAGGTCGATTTCGGCTGGAAGAAGATCAAGCAGAATCTGGGGCGCATCAAGGACTATCTTCCGGTGTCAACCATGGGGTCTTTTCTGGGTTTCTTTGTCGGCACCCTGCCGGCGGCCGGCGCAACGCCTGCCTCGCTGATGTCGTATGGGCTTGCCAAAAGTTTTTCCAAGGACGGCGACAGCTTTGGCAAGGGCAACGTCGCCGGTGTGGCCGCGCCAGAGGCTGCCAATAACGCGGCATCCACCGGGTCCATGCTGCCGATGCTGACGCTTGGCATTCCCGGCTCGCCGACCACAGCAATCCTGCTCGGTGGCATGATCATCTGGGGCCTGCGTCCCGGACCGCTGTTGTTTGCGGAAAGCCCGGATTTTGTCTGGGGCCTGATTGGGTCGATGTATGTCGCGAACTTTGTCACGGTGGTTCTGAATATCGCGCTGATCCCGGTGTTCATCCGCGTGTTGGCGATGCCATTCAGCATCCTTGCACCGATCATCTTCATCCTTTGCGTTGTTGGTGTTTTTGCTACCACGGACCGGATGTTTGACACCTGGCTGATGCTGTTGCTCGGGTGTGTCGGTTATCTGATGCGCAAGCTGAATTACCCGGTTGCGCCGGCGGTTCTTGCGATTGTGCTTGGCCCGCTGACGGAACGGGCGATGCGCCAGTCGCTGATCGGCAGTCAGGGTGATCCGATGACCTTTCTTGAGCGACCGATTTCCTTGACCTGCATCCTGATCGCGGTTGCCTTGGTCTCTTATCCCTTGGTGGCGAACATGATGAAAAAGCGTAAGGCCACTTCGGCAGCCGGGTAAACGCACGACCGAAATGATCTTGAAAAGGGGCCTTGCAGGGCCCCTTTTCAGCTTTCGTAGCGGGTGTTGCCGCGCCGGTTCTCGTCCATCGACAGCTGAATGAAAAGCGGCTGATGCGCCCGTTGAGAACAGGCCTGCCGCGGGCAGAGGTGGCAATTGATGCCGATCGGCGCATAAAGTTTTGGATCCTCGAAATTGTAACTTGAGGCGTAGCGAAGCCGCCCGGCGTAACGTGTCTCGCAACCAAGCGCCAATGTCAGCCGCCTGTCTTGGGTCTCTTCGCTGAATACCGGCCGGTGCACCGTTCGGCTTAGCGTGAAATAGCGTTCCCCATCCGGGGTTTCGACGAATTGCGGCATCACGACACCGGGCGTGTAAAACGCTGTATGAATGTTCCAGACAGGGCAGGATCCGCCATATTCGGCCAGGTGAAACGAGGTCGAATTAAAGCGCTTGGTCACGTTGCCGGCTTTATCAATGCGCAGGAAAAAGAACGGCACGCCCCGCGATCCTTCGCGTTGCATTGTGGTAAGACGTTGGCATACCTGCTCGAACGAAGCTCCGAAGGTGGCCGCGACGCGGTCGATATCATAGCCGCAGGCCTCAGTTTCGGTCAGGAATGTCTCATAGTGCATCATGAAGGCGGCGGCGAAATAATTCGCCAGTTCGACCCGCAATCGTGCCAGGGCCTGCGAGGTACGGATGCCACTGCGTTCGACCAATGTCGCGATGATACCGGGGTATTCGACGGTGCATAAAACATGGGCCAGCTGAAAGACGCGGTTCGAATGGCTCAGCGCCTGCGACAAATGGATGATCCGCTTGTTTTCATCGAAATACCGCAGGGCATTGCCAAGCTTGTCGATCTTACAGACTTCGACCGAAATACCATGCTTTTGCTTCAACCTGTTGCGTAGGAAGGCAAAGTTTTCTTCGGGGGGCGCGTATTCGCCATTCCAGGCGTTTTCAGCGGCGTTTTCGAGTTCCGGGAAGTGATTCTTGTGGTCACGGAAAAAGTCGTGAATGACCGATTCCGGCGATGCGTTCAGCAATTCGTCCTCGGAATTATCCCCGCCCAGCTTCATGATCTTTTCCAAGGCCACACGATGCGCACCGTGCAGTTGCAGGAAGTGGTCAACCAGGCGCGGCGCATGATCTATTGCGCCGCGTATTTCCTGAATGTCGGGCGTTTCACCGATAAAAATCGGGTCTTGAACGGCATTGCGCAGATCGGCCGCCTTGCGGGCGGTTTCATCTTTGGTCAACTCACGCCAATCCACCGCATAGGCATCGGCAAGCGACATAAGCAGTTTCACAGAAAGGCTTCTCTGGTTGTTTTCAAGCAGGTTTATATAGGATGGGCTGACCCCCAAAGTCCGCGCCATCTCGGCTTGGGTTTGTTTTCGCTCGCGCCTGAGTTGACGCAGTCGCGGGCCGATCAGGGTCTTGGTCAAGGGCATGATCCTTACAACATTACAAAAAGTATGGGTGTAAATTTAACAATATACACAAACACGCTGTTTTTGTAGCGGTCCTTCAATTCTGTTGGTATCCTTTTTTTGAATTTGAAAACCACTGACGGATAAAGGGATCTCATGGCATATAAAATCGTCATACTCGGGGCTTCGTATGGCTCGCTTCTTGGAACCAAGCTTTTGATGGCGGGCCAGGATGTGACCCTTGTTTGTCGGCAGGCGACCGCCGATCTGATCAACAGCAAAGGCACAGATGTCCGCATCAAGCTGCGCGGAGAGGATGAGCACCGCTCGTTCCGCTCGGATGATCTGCCCGGACATCTGGATGCAAAAACCCCGGAACAGGTAAACCCGAACGAATACGACATGATCGCCCTCGCCATGTCCGAGCCGCAGTATTGCAACGCGTCGATTGTCGATCTCTTGGGTCGGATTGCGGCAAGCGGAAAGCCCTGCCTGTCGATTATGAATATGCCGCCTTTGCCCTATCTGCGCCGGATCGAAGGGCTGGATACCAAAAAGCTGGAAGCCAGCTTTACCTGCCCGGATGCCTGGAACGGCTTTACTCCGGGCGCCGTCACCCTGTGCAGCCCCGATCCGCAGGCCTATCGCGTGCCCGAAGACGGGGCGAACACCCTGCATGTCGGTCTGCCAACCAACTTCAAGGCCGCCCCGTTCGAGGCGGATGAACACAACAAGATCCTGCGTGACCTGGAGGCCGAAATTGATGCTGTCCGGGTGGATGGTCAGGATGTTCCGGTCAAGCTTCGGGTGTTTGACTCGCTCTTTGTTCCCTTCGCCAAGTGGAGCATGCTGCTGACAGGCAACTATCGCTGTGTGCTGCCCGAGGGGGCCCGGCCGATCAAGGAGGCGGTCCATGGCGATATCGAGTTGTCGCGGCGCATTTACGAGTTGGTAGACGAGATCGTAAGCCGATTGGGCGCCGATCCGAAAGATCGAGTGCCGTTTGAAAAATATGCCAACGCCGCCAATGGTCTTCTAAAGCCGTCCTCTGCTGCGCGTGCCATCGACGGTGGCGCACAGCGCGTGGAACGGGTGGATATGCTGGTGACGCTGATTGCCGAACAGGTTGGCGTATCGGTGTCGGAATTGAGCGGGATTGTCGAAACGGTCAATGCGCGGCTGAAGGCGAATGCGCTTGAGCATACATGACACCCTCGGCGCAGGGCCGTTTGCGTCCTGCCCTGAACGGTCAGGTGGCTTGGCCCATGTGCCAGGCCCGAAAGGCGACGGCCCTGACGTGATGCCAGGGCGCTAAGGTCAGCCTGAGATCGAGCGGAAGTTGTCGGATTTCTGTGCCACGTAATGCACGATATCGCTCCGCTTTACCCCAAGTGAGGCAAGTTTGCGATCACTGGCATGCGAGAGCATTTCAACTTCGTTGGCAACACGGTTGGCGGCAATGATCGACTGAAAAAAACCGTCGATTACACGCAACGGGGCGAGAATGGTGCGGGACAGGGTCTCGCCAAAAGACGTAACGGGGCTGATGTTTGTGTTGGCCGACATTGTATTTAACCCTCAGCTTCAAAAATCATACCCAATTTACTCTGCGGTGCAGCACGCCGCAACTCAAATTTCCGCAACGCAGCATTGCATCTCAGGCATGGCTTTACGGACATGAAAAAGAGTGCTCGGATACCCGGGGTTTCCAACCATACAGGCCAAGAAAAGACGCGCCCGCATTTCAACTTGATGCGGGCGCGTCATGTCATGTCATTCCCCTCGGAAATTGAGGGCATGTTTGCTTGGGATCAGGAGCTAGGCGTTGGGCAGGATAACGATTTCCACCCGACGGTTCTGGCGCTTGCCTTCTGCGGTCAGGTTGGACGCAACCGGCTGATCTTCGCCCCGGCCAAAGGGACGCACGCGCGAGGATGGCACGCCGCCTTGCAGCAGAACATCGGCCACGGCATTGGCGCGGCGCTCAGACAGGCGCTGGTTATAGCCCGCGTCGCCGTCGCTATCGGTGTGGCCAACCACCTGAACGGTGGTGTCGGGATAGTCGTTCAGGCTTTGTGCCACGGTCAGAAGGTCGCCACGCAGGCCGGGGTAGATCGTGGTGCTGTCGACATCGAACAGGATATCCTGCGGCATCGTCAGGATCAGACGATCACCGGTGTTGGTGATCTGAACGTCATTGTCCAGCTGCTGGCGCAATTCGGCCGCTTGACGATCAAGGGCGCTGCCCGCGACGGCACCACCCGCGGCCCCAAGAACACCGCCGATAACGGCGCCTTTGAGCTTATCGTCACTGACCATGGCGCCAAGGCCCGCACCAAGCACGCCGCCCAGGGCCGCCCCGGTCTTGGCCCTTTGGTTGGGGTCGGTGCCGGTGTTATAGTTCGGATCGGTACAGGCAGTCGCAAGCAAAAGCGATGCGCCAGACAGAAGAAGAAGGGGGTTGCGTGCTCGGATCATTTTGTGGTCGCCTTGTTGTTAAACCTGCCCGACTTGTCGGGATTAAGGCGATGATATGCAATAACACGCCTATGCCCAAGACCTTTGAGGGGGGAAACAGGCGGCATTTCGCGCAAAATTCAACAGTGTCTAGCCGTCAACACGCGCGCTTTCCCAGGCCAGCATCGCGCGCTTGACCGGCAGGCCCCAGTGATAGCCGCCAAGCGCGCCGGATTTGCGAAGTGCCCGGTGGCAGGGGATGAGAAAGCTGACCGGGTTGCGCCCCACCGCCGTGCCGACGGCGCGCACTGCGCGGGGGCGTCCGATGGATTGTGCGATCTCGGAATAGGTGGTGACATGGCCGGTGGGCACCCGAAGCAGCGCCTCCCAGACCTTGATCTGAAACGGCGCGCCGATCATGTGAAGCGCGGTTTCGCCCTTGCCGGTAAAGGCGGCATCCACCCATGGCGCGATCCGCTCTGGCGCGGGTTTAAACCGCGCGTCGGCCCAACGTGCCCTGAGGTCGTCAAAGGCGGCGTCGCGGCCGCATTCCTCGGTAAAGGCAAGCCCGCAAAGGCCCTTGTCGGTGCCCATCGCGAGGGTTTCGCCAAAGGGGCTATCGAAGCAGCCGTGATAGATCGTCAGCCCCTCGCCACCGCGCGCGAATTCGCCGGGGCTCATCGCCTCCCACCGCAGGAAAAGATCGTGCAGGCGGCCAGTGCCGGTCAAGCCGGCGGCATCTGCGACCTCAAGGGTGGTAAAGCGCTGCGCCAGAAGGGTCTTGGCATGACCAAGCGTCAGATATTGCTGATAGCGCTTGGGGGAAACGCCGACCCAGGCAGAAAACAGGCGCTGAAAATGCGCCGCACTCATGCCCATTTCACCCGCGAGCCGGTCAAGCGGCAGGGCCTCGCCGCCCTGATCAATCAGGTCGATGGCCCGCCGCATGACGTGAAAATGATAGGCCTGATCGGGCGCATTGGCGTTCATTGGAAATCCTCCGGTTTCAGACAGGGTAAACGGCATGGCCGCCGCGCGCGACCCGGATATTGCGCATTGTTCACGCCGCAGGTTTGCAGAAAATGTTGGCTTGTCCGCGCGTGCCCATTGCGCGGGGCGGGGGCATGCGGCAAAAGGCCTGCATGGCAGCGCAACTTGATTATCACAGGATCCGCGAGATCTTTGGCCGGTTTCACGCCGCCGATCCCGAGCCGAAGGGCGAGCTTGACCATGTCAACGCCTATACGCTTTTGGTGGCGGTGGCGCTTTCGGCGCAAGCGACCGATGTGGGCGTGAACCGCGCCACGCAGGCGCTTTTCAAACTCGTCGATACACCGCAAAAGATGCTGGATCTGGGCGAAGAGGCGTTGATCGAGCATATCAAGACCATCGGCCTATATCGCAACAAGGCCAGGAATGTGATGAAGCTGTCGAAGATTCTGGTCGAGGATTACGACGGCGTGGTGCCCAATTCGCGGGCCGCGCTGCAATCGCTTCCGGGGGTGGGGCGCAAGACCGCGAATGTGGTGCTGAACATGTGGTGGCACATGCCCGCACAGGCGGTGGATACGCATATCTTTCGCATCGGCAACCGCACCGGCATTTGTCCGGGTCGCGACGTGAAAGCTGTCGAGCGCGCGATCGAAGACAACATCCCCGCCGATTATCAGCTTCATGCGCATCACTGGCTGATTCTGCACGGGCGCTATACCTGCAAGGCGCGCAAGCCGCTTTGTGCCACCTGTATCATTCGTGACCTATGTGACTTCGAGGATAAAAACCTATGACAAAATATCAGGCCGTCGGCGTCGGAAATGCCATCGTCGATGTCATTAGCCAATGCGATGACAAATTTCTGTCGCGGATGGGCATCGACAAGGGCGTTATGCAACTNATCGACGAAGAGCGCGGCGAGTTCCTGTATGCTGCGATGGAAAACCGCAANCAGATGCCGGGTGGATCGGTGGCGAACACGATTGCGGGTTTGGGGGCGCTTGGCCTGTCAACCGCGTTCATCGGGCGGGTGCGCGATGACGAATTGGGCCGGTATTATGCCTCAAGCCTGACCTCGGTTGGCACTACATTCGTGAATGAGCCGGTGCCGGGCGGCGAAGGGCCGACCTCGCGGTCGATGATCTTTGTGTCGCCTGATGGCGAGCGCTCGATGAACACCTACCTTGGGATTTCCACCGATCTTGGCCCCGATGATGTGCCCGACGATGTGGCCGGTCAGGCGCAATTGCTGTTCCTTGAGGGATATCTTTACGACAAGCCGCAAGGCAAAGAGGCGTTTCTTGCGGCGGCGCGGGCCTGTCGTGCGGGCGGTGGCCGGGCGGCGGTTTCGCTGTCCGATCCGTTCTGCGTGGATCGCCACCGCGATGACTTCCGACAGTTGGTGCGCGAGCTCGACATCGTGTTCGGCAATGAGCACGAGTGGAAATCGCTGTATGAGACCGAAGATCTTGGCGCGGCGCTTGAACAGGCGGCGGCGGAAAGCGGGCTTATCGTGTGTACGCGCTCGGGCCATGATGTTGTAGTGGTCGAGGGCGATCAGAGCGTGTCCGTGCCGGTGCAAGAGGTGGTGCCGGTCGATGCCACGGGTGCGGGCGATCAGTTTGCCGCCGGTTTCCTTTACGGGGTGGCCACCGGTCAGACGCTTGCGGTCTCGGGGCGCATGGGGTGCATCGCGGCGGCCGAGGTGATCGGTCATTACGGCGCGCGCCCCGAGGCGGATGTTGCGGCGCTGTTCCGCGAGGCTGGCCTGATCTAGCGCTCGTCCGGCTCTTGCGTGCCAGCCTCGCAAGGGGTGGCGCAAATAAAAACGGGCGAGGGATGCACCCCCGCCCGTTTTTCTGAAAGGCCGGTTGCGTTACTTGTCGCGGAACTGCGCCTGGCGTTTTTCGGTAAAGGCCGCCATGCCTTCTTTCTGATCCTCGCTGGCAAACAGCGAGTGGAACACGCGGCGTTCGAAAAGCAGGCCTTCGCGCAGCGTTGTCTCATAGGACCGGTTCACCGACTCTTTGGCCGCCATCACGGAAATCATCGACTTTTCCGCGATCTTCTGCGCGGCAGTCATTGCCTCTTCCATCAGCTTTTTGACTGGCACGACGCGGCTTACAAGGCCAGAACGTTCGGCCTCTTCTGCATCCATGAAGCGCCCGGTCAGGTTCATGTCCATCGCCTTGGACTTTCCGACAAACCGCGTCAGGCGCTGTGTGCCGCCAAGACCGGCGATGACGCCAAGGTTGATCTCGGGCTGGCCGAATTTGGCGGTCTCCGAGCAGATAATGAAATCACACATCATCGCAAGCTCGCAGCCGCCGCCAAGCGCATAGCCGGATACGGCGGCGATGATCGGCTTGCGGATACGCTGAATCGCATCAATGTCTGCTGTGAACAGGTCTTCGGTGAAGACATCGACAAAGCTTTTCTCGCTCATCATCTTGATATCGGCCCCGGCGGCAAATGCCTTTTCCGAGCCGGTCAACACGACACAGCGTACNTTGTCGTTTTGTTGCGCCTCACCAACGGCGGTGGCCAGCTCTGACAAGAGTTGNTCGTTCAGCGCATTAAGCGCATCCGGCCGGTTTAGTTTGATGAGGGCTACGTGGTCTTCTATTTCGACGATGATCGTCTCATAGGCCATGAAATCTGCTTTCGCTTGTTTCCGTCAGACCTGATTCATTACCACTGTGAGCCGCCGGTTCAACCTATCTTTGGCATGAAGGGCAATAGAAACTGGAGCGGCCCGACTGAACGATGCGGGCGATATGGCCGGTGCAGCCGGTGCCACGACAGGGTTCGCCCTCGCGGTCGTAAACATCGAAATTATGCTGGAAATAGCCCAATTCACCGTCTGCTTGACGGAAATCCCGCAGGGATGACCCACCCGCCAGAATTGCATCGCCAAGCACCTCGCGAATGATCGGAACAAGGCGTGCGGCACGGGCCGCAGAAATTTGGCCCGCCCGTCTTTTGGGCGATATCCCCGCCCGATAGAGGGTTTCGCAGACGTAGATATTGCCCAGACCCGCGACGATTCGCTGNTCCAGAAGGGCGGATTTGATCGGCGTGTTGCGCCCCTTGAGAGCCGTGGCGAGGTAGGTTTCATCAAAGCGATTGCCCAAGGGCTCTGGCCCCAGCTTGGCCAAGAGCGGGTGTGCCTCTGGGCTGGCGGTCTCCATCAGGTCCATCGCGCCGAAACGACGGGGGTCGTTGAAGGTGATGCGCGCCCCGTTTTGCATGTGAAAGACGACATGGTCGTGTTTTTCGGGCGCGGGATGGTCGTGGACAAAGCGACCAAGCGGATCACCCGAAATCAGCATTCGACCCGACATGCCAAGGTGGATCAAAAGCGTCTCACCCGAGGCCAGATCGGCGAGGATATATTTTGAGCGCCGCCTGAGCCCAAGCACCTTTTGCCCGGTGAGACGCGCGGCCATATTTGCCGGGAACGGCCAGCGCAGATCGGGGCGGTTGATAACGGCGCGCGCAATCACGGCCCCCTCCATCACCGGGGCAAGGCCGCGGCGCACTGTCTCAACCTCGGGCAATTCGGGCATATCTGACCTAATCCTGCTAAAGGGGCGCATTGTAACCCGGCCCCGTCGCCCTATAAGAAGAGCCATAGCAAGGAACGGCAAGACCCATGAGTGACAAAACCACCCATTTCGGATTTGAGACGGTGCCCGAGGGCGAAAAGGCAGGGCGCGTGCGCGGTGTCTTCGGCAATGTGGCCAGCAAATATGACGTGATGAACGACGCCATGAGTATGGGCATTCACCGGATCTGGAAAGATGCGATGATGGATTGGCTTGCACCGCGCGCCGGTCAGCGGCTTTTGGATGTGGCAGGGGGCACCGGCGATATCTCTTTCCGGTTTCTTGATCGCGCCGGAAGCGGGCATGCCACCGTGCTTGACCTGACAGAACAGATGCTGATCGAGGGGCGCAAACGTGCCGAGGCCGATCAGATGGCCGCAAGCCTTGATTGGGTGGTGGGCGATGCGATGGCCCTGCCGTTCGAGGATAACACCTTTGACGTTTACACGATCAGCTTTGGCATCCGCAATGTCACCCGCCCGCAAGAGGCCCTGAACGAGGCGTTTCGCGTGCTGCGCCCCGGTGGGCGGCTCATGGTGCTGGAATTCAGCCAGATCCCGAATGACATGATGCAAAAGGTCTATGATCTTTATTCCTTCAACATCATTCCGCGCCTTGGTCAGATGATCGCGAATGATCGTGACAGCTATCAATATCTTGTCGAATCGATCCGCCAGTTTCCCGATCAGGAGACATTCCTTCAGATGGTACGCGATGCCGGGTTCGGACAAGCGAAATACCGCAATCTCAGCCTTGGTATTGCCTGTCTGCATTCGGGCTGGAAAATCTAGGAATGCGCGGACCTCACAATATTCTGCGTCTCATTCGCACCGGGGCCACGCTTGAGCGGACTGGCGCCATGGGGCTTATCATGGATGCGTTCGAGGCGCCGCCTCTGGTGCGCGGGACGATGCGTTTTCTGGCCTGGCCGTTTCAATGGCTGGGCTACAAGGGCGACCCTGCAACGCCGCCTGCGCCGCGTGCGCTGACCGCGCTTGGGCCGGCCTATATCAAATTCGGCCAGATCCTGTCGACGCGCCCCGATCTTGTGGGGGACGATCTGGCCCAGCAGTTGCGGGTGCTTCAGGACAAGCTTCCACCGTTCTCGGTTGAGATTGCCAAGCGCAGCGTTGAACAGGAGCTTGGCAAGCCGGTCGAGGCGCTGTTTGAGGATTTCAGCCCGCCAGTGGCGGCGGCCTCGATTGCGCAGGTCCACCAGGCGCGCCTGCGCGNGGATGGTTCGGCGGTGGCGGTCAAGGTGCTGCGTCCCGGCATCGAACGTGCCTTTCGCCGCGATATCGACGCATTCTATTTCGCGGCCCGAACCATCGAGATCCTGGCCCCCGGTGCGCGTCGTCTGCGCCCGACCGAGGTGATCGCGCATTTTGAGGGCGTGGTCATGGGCGAGCTTGATTTGCGTCTTGAGGCGGCCTCGGCCTCGGAATTTGCGGCAAATACCGGAAACGATGCGGGCTTTCAGCTTCCAGAGGTGCAATGGGAGGTCTCGTCGCGCCGGGTCATGACGATGACCTGGGCCGACGGTCTTCCGCTTGGCGATAACGCGGCGCTCGACGGTGCGGGGCATGACCGTTCGGTGCTTGGCGAACGGGTGCTTCAGCTTTTCCTCAATCACGCGCTGCGTGACGGGTATTTTCACGCCGACATGCATCAGGGCAACCTCAAGGTGGCCGCGAATGGCGATATCGTCGCCTATGATTTCGGGATCATGGGGCATATCGACGAATATACCCGCCGGGTTTATGCCGAGATCCTCTACGGGTTTATCCGCCGTGATTACCGCCGCGTTGCCGAGGTGCATTTCGAGGCCGGGTATGTGCCCGCCGATCGCGATGTCGATGCCTTCGCGCGCGCATTGCGCGCCGTGGGNGAGCCGATTTTCGGCATGGATGCCAGCAAGATTTCGATGGGGAGCCTGCTTAGCTATCTNTTTGAAGTAACGGAACGTTTTGGCATGGAAACCCGGACCGAGCTTATCCTGCTGCAACGCACAATGGTTGTGGTCGAGGGCGTTGCGCGCTCGCTTTATCCGCAGATCAACATCTGGCAGGTCGCCAAGCCGGTGGTCGAGGATTATGTCAAGTCCACCATCGGCCCGCGCGCGGTACTGCGCGATCTTGGGCGCACGGCGGCGGTGTTGTCGCGCTATGGCCCGCGCCTGCCCAAGCTGGTTGAGGATGCGCTGATTCGCCAATCCATGCCGGTCGCGCCGCCTGCACCGTCCCGCTGGCNGCAGAACGGTCTTTGGGCGCTTTTGGGGGCTGTCGGAGGGGCCGCAGCGATGTTCGCCCTGACANTCTATAGCTAGAAAGCGCGANCTTATGCCCACAGGCAGGATTGTTTTGCCCAATCGGAAAAANGCACATTGTCGCGAGGGAATGTGATCGTTATCCTGACTTCAACACATAAGAATGCGATTTTGGGACAGGTAGACGATTCATGAGCTTTAGACCTCGTAAAGCGCTAGCGCTGGCTTTTATTGCATTGGCACCGTCGGGCGTTGCCGCAAANGATCTTACAACANCGGTTACCAACAATTTCGGGACGCCCGGTGGCCTTGTNGATATGCCGACCGCCGAAATGGCCCCCGATGCCCAGCTTTCCACGACGGTTGCGTATTTTGANGGGACCACCAANACCACCCTGTCATTTCAGGTGCTGCCATGGCTAAGCACAAGTTTCCGGTACTCTGCGATCAACGGGCTTATACCCGGCCCCGGGCGCCCGCCGTTTTCAACCTTTTACGACCGTAGTTTTGACATCAGCTTCCGGCTCTTCAAGGAAACAGACCTGCGGCCTTCAGTTGCTGTCGGCCTGCGCGATTTTGTTGGCACCGGGCTTTTTGGGGGCGAATATGTCGTTGCCACCAAATCAATTGGTGAGAGGTTGCGCGTGTCTGCTGGCCTTGGCTGGGGCCGCCTCGGCAGCTCCGGAAGCTTCGGATCAACCGGCAATCGTCCGACCGATCTGTTGGGCGAGGGTGGCATTCCGAACTATGATCGCTGGTTCCGCGGTGACGTGGCGGCGTTTGCCGGGGCGAGCTATGCGGTTACGGATCGGCTTAATTTTAAGCTGGAATACTCATCGGACGGCTACGACCGTGAGGTAAGAGACGGTATCATAGACCACAAAACACCGTGGAACTTTGGGGTTGATTACAAGATCAGCAATGCCCTGCGGGTGAGCGCCTATTCGTTACAGGGTGATGAGGTCGGCGTGAACCTCACCATGGCTGTGAACCTGCGCGAACCGGCGGTAAAAGGCGGGATTGAAGGTGCGCCTCTGCCGGTTTCTGTGCGCGATCCCGCAGCGCGAAGCGATCTTGGTTGGACAGTGGATGACACGCGCAAAGCCGGTGTTCGCGAGGCTATTGTCACTGGTCTTGAACGCGATGGCATGGCCTTGCATGGCCTGTCGCTTGCGGATCAGAGCGCGCATGTCATGGTGCGAAACAAACGCTTTGACATGAGCTCTCAGGCCGTCGGTCGGACCGCCCGCCTGCTAAGCCGGACCTTGCCGGCCTCGGTTGAGGTTATGACCATCACCCAGGTCGTGGAAGGCGTGCCGACAAGCTCTGTCACTTTGCGTCGCAGCGATATCGAGGCGCTTGAAAATGCACCTGCAAGCGACATGCTTCGTGCGGCGCAGTTCAACGACCCGATGGCGATTGGCTTGCCTGCGGAGCTTACCGACGACGCGTTTTCACGGTTTTCATGGTCAGTTGGGCCATTCCTGCGGTTCAGCGTCTTTGACCCGGAGAACCCGGTGCGTGTCAATGGCGGGGTTCAGGTGAAGACGGACTATCGCATTGCGCCGGGCTGGGTGGCGTCGGGGTCGGTTTCGATGGCCCTGATCGGCAACCTTGACGAAGTGCGTCTGCCACAGCCCTCTGGCCTGCCGCGGGTGCGCTCGAATGTGGCGCTTTATTCGCGGACAAATGACCCGACGATCGATTACCTGACTATTGCAAAATACGGCCGCCTTGGNCGNGATTTCTATACCCGTGGCACCGTTGGNTATCTTGAAAAAATGTATGCGGGNGCATCGGCCGAAGTGCTGTGGAAACCGGTTTCCAGCAGGTTGGCGCTTGGGGCCGAGGTGAACTATGTTCGCCCGCGCGATTTTGACCAGATGTTCGATCTGCGCTCAAGAACAGGGCCGGGCGGAACAATCCCAGAGTTCAATGGCCATGCTTCGGCCTATTATGATTTTGGCAATGGCTTTCACGCTCAGCTCGATGCCGGACGCTATCTTGCGGGGGATTGGGGTTCGACCCTGTCGCTGGACCGGGAATATGCCAATGGCTGGAAAGTCGGGGTCTTTGCCACCAAGACCGATGTGTCTTCGGCGACGTTTGGCGAGGGGTCGTTCGACAAGGGCATTCGAATTCGCATTCCTATCGCCTGGGGGATTGGCAAGCCGACGAAGACCACATCCAATACTGTGATCCGGTCGCTGTCTCGCGATGGCGGTGCGCGGCTTGAGGTCAATGGCCGACTTTACGAAACCATTCGCAATACGCATCAACCTGAGATGGCGAAAACCTGGGGGAAATTCTGGCGATGACATCGCGATATCTTCAAACGGCTTTCGTCGGCCTTGCCTGCGTCGTGCTTGCCTCTTGCGGAANCGAAGGCGACCGGAGCGGCGAAGCCTTGAGCATACTCAAAGGCGCGCTGCGCCCGTCCAAGACCGTGGCACAGGANNCGCAACAGATCGCGGCCTCGGCCCAGGCGGCGCTTGCCGCCACCGATGCCCCGCTTGTTCTGGTGTCGATCAGCGGGCGCAATGTCACCTCGGTATTGCAACAGATCGAAACCAACGGCGCATATCGCACCTATGGCACCGCAGACCGGCGGAGTATCACGTTCAAACGCGGCATGATGACCGCGAGCCGCGGCTTGGGTGAGGATGTCATGTCGGCGGATATTGATCCGGTGCTTGACCTGGTCACAAGCCGCAAGGCGGGGCAGGCGCAAAGGGTTCAACGATATCTCGATGGTGAGAATATCATCACCGCGCTCGAAGCCACCTGCGATATTACGCCGGGTGCAAAGGGTAATGTGAATGTTGCAAACGGTGCGCGCGCCACGCAAAGCGTGACAGAAACCTGTCGTGCGGTGACCACCGAATTCCAGAACACCTATATGGTGGATCGCGCCACAGGCCAAATTTTGCAATCACGCCAATGGCACAGCCCGCTGAATGGCTATCTTGTGGTTCAGACATTGCGGCAATAAGTTCGACGTGATCGGATTGTAAGACAAAGAAATAGGGCGGCCCGATCGGACCGCCCTAAATCAATTCCAAAAGCATAAATCGCTTAGTTGGTGCCGTCGCTCGAGTCGATCGCTGCAACCGCGATCACGCCAACAACGAGACCAGCCGCGATGAGGCCAGGTGTGCCAATTGCAAATGCGCCTTGAGTCGAGACGAACGGGTCAGCGTTCACTTTTGCTTCTTCAGCAGAAACCGGCGCAACAGCAGCAAATGCCAGTGCGGTAGCGGCGGCGAGAGTCGAAAACTTTTTCATGACATTCTCCAGAATAAGGGTAATTCCAAGTGTCCCCAAAGGGATCACAATGTTTATGACATACCCCATCCTAAAAAAAAACTGGTATTTGCTAAAAATCTATATTGTCGCAGCGATTTGCGCATTCTTGCAACGCAAGGTGCCAGGGATCTGGGTAAGGCGATGCGATCAAGGCAGAATCGTCACGGTTGACCTTGGGCAATCTGTTTCAAAGCTCGAATTTCGGCCTTGGCGCGGATTTCTGCCTGTAGATCGCCTCGGGCGTATTGCCATAGGCAATANGCCAGCATGCGCCAATGATACCATGGCGCAATATTAGCATACCTTTTCAAGGTATTGGCGTCTCCATAGGCNNTCAAAAAAACCTGTTTTTCAGCCAGTGAAAGGGCCGTGCCGCGATAGGCCAACTGCATNGCCGGGGACAAAAAAATCGCAATATCCTCGCAGGGATCGCCCACCGCCGGGCATTGCCAGTCGATCAGCCGCAAATCTCGCCCCTCGCCGATGATATTTCCCGGCACTGGGTCACCATGTAACAAACAGGTCGCACCGGAGGGCGGGACTTCGGTCTCTGGCAGGAGATCGCGTGCCCGGCTGGCCTCGGATGGTGGGCACATTCGGAGAATCATTTCGCCCTGCTGGTGCAAGGCAAGGCTGCCATCGGGGGCGGTCCGCAATCCTTCTGGTGCATCGACATGGTGTAGCCGTTTCATAAGCTTTGCCGCCTGTGCCGGGTCGCTTCGCCAGGTTCGCCCCCGCAGGTGTTCATAGATCACGCATTGGCCAAGCGGTGTGGCAAAGTGATCAACAAGTCTTGGCGCAAGGGTATGGCCCTCAAGGTGGCGCAAGGCCTGAATTTCGCTTGCCGGATTATTGGGGAAAAGTGGGTTGTGGGTGTCTTGCGCAAAGAGCTTTACAACGATTTGGCGGGACCCGTCCGTCACGCGCCAGGTTTGGTTGGTACGCCCGCCATCAAGCGCGACCCACAAGGCCTTGNCGGTGCTCAACCCGCGTGCCGTGACCAAGTCGGCCAGAGTATCACGCGCGCAATCTGAAAGGGTGGCTTGCATATTGCCATATCCTGCTGGCTCGGGCCGAAGATTGCCAGACGCTATGCGCTCCGGCCCTGGCAGGCAAGCCAGAGATCAGCTCTCGGGCGGTCGAAGGCCAAGCACCTGCGAGGCGGCGATGGTCTGGCCGCTTGCCATCACAAGGTTGATTTCGCCGCCGTCAAGCCGGGCCTCGGTAATGCGCCCGCTCACCTGAGCATCGTGTTGCGCAATGGTTTCACTCTGTGACATCGATTGGACCGAGATATTATAATTGCCGTCACGCAGCGGGATGCCCGCCGAATCAAGGCCAGACCATTCAACCCGTCCGCTTTGCGCCGGGATGTCCAGACGCTGGACGATGACCCCTTGAGCGTCGCTTACCACCAGTTCGGCGGCGTCTGCCGCCGGGTCAACCTCGGCGGTCAGGGTGACGGGATCGCCCTTGAAGCTGACAGGTCCAGCGGCACGCGCTTCCATCCCGATCCAACCTGAAAGCTGCCCCATGCCAAGCGTGTCCAGACGTGCGCCAAGGCCGCTGAGAATATCATTGGTCTGCACCTGTTGTTCCACCGTCGAAAATGTGGCCAGTTGTACCGCGAAATCCGCCGATTCAACCGGGTTGAGCGGATCCTGATTCCGCATTTGGGTGGTGAGCATTTTCAGGAAGGTTTCGAAATCCGAGTTGAGCGCGCCGCCGCTTTGGCTGTTGCTGGCCGTATTGGCCGCATTGGCTGCGGTGTTTGTTGTACCTGTTGCGGCGGGTTGAGTGGCAGAGGTGACATCCATGCGGAGCCCTTTCTATAGTCTGATATCAAGACGATCCGAGATCAGGATCGGGGTGTGGTTAAGGTCTGGTGTTGCGGTCATCGGGTCGTGTTGGCCAGAGCCGCCGGAGGAAGAAAAACCGGCCTCGCCGCCGTTTTGCCCGGTTTGGCCTGAATGCCCGCCGCCAAAGGAAAACTGCGCTTTTCCATAACCGATGCTCAGGAATTCCTGCGCGAGCATATCAATATGGCGGCGCATCAGATCGAGGGTTTCGGGTCGTTCGGCAATCACCGTGACGCTCATCACCCCATCAGTCGAGGNCAGGCTAAGACGCACNCGCCCAAGTTCCGCCGGGTTCAGGACAATGTCGACCGGGCGATCGGTCCCGCCCCGCTGTGCCGATGCGGCGATTTGCATTGCGATGTGCTGTGGCAGGTCGGTGCGTTGTAAGAGTGCCGGAGGTGGGACTGTCTGGGCGGCAGTGGTTCCCCCGGTCGCGCGTGACTCAAAAACAAGCGGTTGATCATCGAGGGCAGAGGCGTCTATCTCGGTGATCAGCCGCTTGGAAAGATGCAATGGATCAACAGGTTGCCGGGCCACAACCGGTGGAGCCTGCGGAGTGGTGGTAGCGGAGCTAGTCGGTGCGTTCGTTGCGGTCTGTCGTTCGGCTTTGGCCGTCTCGCCGGGTATGTTTTCAACAGCATCTTCCGCGGACGCAACCCCGTTCCCATGCGGAGTGACGGGGCCGATAGCGACGGTTCGAGGTTTCTGTTGACCTAGCGGCAAGCCTTCCTTTGTGGCCATCTGGGCGGCCCTGACCGCCGTGTTGACAGCAGGGGCTATCACGTGGTCCGTATTCGCGGCCCTGCCGTTTTCCGCTTCGGGATTGGACGCCATGGAAAGAGGCAACGCTTGTTGGGCGGCCATCACGTCTGTATCAGTATCAGCCGCGTTGATTTGGGCCTGTTGGTTTGGTTCGATTTGCAAGTCTGAGTCAAGCTGATCGCTCGTGTCTTCAACAAACGGGTCGGTCGCAACGCCGTACTCAGTTTCGGCCTCACCGTCCGGATACACAGTCGCCTCGATCCCTGCATTATCCTTCGTGGTTTCGGGCTCGGCAGTTCTGTTGGCATCCTGCGCCTTTGGTGTTTGAGCGACGTTCTTGGCGCGTCCACCCTCTTGAAAGAGTGTGCTAAACGCATCTTTCATCGCGTCCTGGGTGGCGCGATCCTTTTCTGCGCCGCGACCGGGGGTTGGCGTGGGGGACGGGCCTTGGAGGGGGCCATTGGCAATGAGTGGTATCAGCATAGTGATGCTCCGGGATTTCTTCCGCGTTGTGTCGAGCATGTCAAAAGCTGGTTACTGCTTCTTTACCGCTTTGGGGTCTTATCGGATTTAGTATCCACGCCCTGGAGCAAACCCTCCGACTTCCAGTCGGACCCGCTTCAGCGTGAAAGAATCGTGTTATGATCGTACCCTCGGAAAAATGAGCC
>JGI24724J26744_10000897_pt1 | contig 20926 bp, 23 predicted proteins | sample Cruoilmetagenom7_FD_26744 | JGI IMG/M metagenome (IMG submission 26744) | reverse complement strand
CGAAGCAAGCTCGGGGTAATGAGAGTGAGATTGCTTCCCCTTCGCTTCGCTCAGGGTCGCAATGACACATGGGGAATCTATTTTCGGAATAAAGATATGGAAATAATCCCCGCCATTGACCTTAGAGGGGGCAGGTGTGTCCGCCTGTATCAAGGAGATTATGACCAAGAAACCACCTTCTCAAATGACCCGGTAGGTGTAGCTTTAAAGTGGCAATCTCAAGGCGCTTCTAGATTACACCTTGTTGATCTTGATGGAGCAAGCCAAGGCGAGTTATGCCATATCGAGGTTATCAGCAGGATGGTGGAGGCTATTCGTATACCTCTCGAGCTGGGAGGTGGCATCCGAGAGCTAAGGGTGGTGGAGAAACTACTGGGGCTAGGTATTCAGCGAGTCATTCTGGGCACTGCCGCGGCAGAAGACGACAAGCTGGTGAAGGAAGCGTGCTCCAGGTTTGGAGAAGCTATTGTCATCAGCATTGACGCCAGAGAGGGACAAGTGCGAACTCGAGCTTGGCGCGGAACAACCAACCTCACCCCAATCGAGCTTGGCTACCAAATGAAAACTCTAGGGGTGAAGCGGTTTATCTACACCGATATTGCCCGTGATGGTACCCTCGCCGGACCTAACTTTGAGTCGATAGCCGAGCTGGTCGATCACATTGATCTGCCTATGATCGCCGCTGGTGGTATCTCGTCGATTGCTCATCTCAAGCAGCTAAACCAGCTTGGCGTGGAGGGGGTAGTTGTAGGTCGGGCCCTTTATACCGGGGACATTGACCTAAGGGAGGCTCTGAAGGTGATAAAATAAGATGGAGGAAAGATAGGCAACTTTATCAACAAGCGGAGGTTCGAGATGCCCATTGAATTTAAAAGAATGGTGAAAGAATCAAGATTCCTTGATCCGAGGGGAGATTTTGAGGAGAGTTCCCTTCCCTTTGAGATAAGAACCGATCCATTAACTGGCGAGAAGTGCGTGATCTGCGAATACCGCTGGGCCATGCCTGAAAAGCCGGATCTGTCAGAACTAATCAGCAAATCCTTAGAGAGGGGATGCCCTTTTTGTCCCCAGAGTGTTGATAAGGTGACCCCAAAATTTCCTCGGGGGCTTGTTCCCGAAGGGAGAATTCATCTCGGCGAGGCATGGGTTATTCACAATATCATGCCTTATGCTGAATATAGCGCCATAACAACCATTTCCAACCAACACTTTATTGGTATAGCCGACTTCACCGAGGAAATGCTAACCAACTCCTTACTCGCCTCACAGATATACTTAAGCAAAGTTTTTGCATATGACTCCAAGATGAGATATTGCTCTATCAACTGGAACTACATGCCTCTATCTGGTGCTGGTCAGCTACACCCTCATTTGCAAATCATCGCTGGGGAATTCCCCTCCACTTATCAGCAGCAGATGCTAGATGCCTCACAAAGATACTATGAGGGAAACTCCACCAACTTCTGGTCTGATTTGATCGCCGAAGAGAAAAAACTTAACGAGAGGTACCTGGGGACTATCGGCAACACACAGTGGCTGGTAAATTTCACCTCGAGAAGTTGGGTGTTGGAGGTAATGACAATATTTCAGGGGAAAGAATCTATTTTGATGCTCTCTGAGCAGGATTTCAATGATTTTGCTCACGGGATTAATAACGTTTTAAAATATCTAGGCGACCAAAATTTCTATAGTTTCAATCTAGCTCTCTATTCCGGGCTGCCGGGAGGAGATTACTTTTGGGTTAACTCAAGGATTGTGCCCAGATTCCTTGCCCCTCCTTTAGGTGCTGCTGACACATCTTATGGCAGAATATTGCACGATTGGCTGTTTTGTTTTAGGAAATCGGAGGATATTTGTGGCGAACTGGAGGGCTATTTTAGATAGATGTTAAATTTTGATGAGAAGGGACTAATCCCAGCCATAGTCCAAGATGATGATAATGGTGAGGTACTGATGCTGGGGTATATGAATGAGGAGTCACTGGGTAAAACCTCGGAGAGCGGGCAAGTTTGGTTCTATAGTCGCAGTCGGCAGGAGCTATGGCACAAGGGGGCTACCTCAGGTAGTTATTTATATGTGCGCTCGATGTGGAAGGATTGCGATGAGGATACCTTGTTAATTAAAGCAAAACCCGCTGGCCCAGTATGCCACACCGGTAATAGAACTTGCTTCTTTCAGCAACTTGCCTAAGCAGAAGTGTCGAGCTCTTCACCTTCTCTGTCAGGCTGAACCGCTTGGCTTGCCCAGCAGAATCAGCAATCCGCCGTTCACCGGTAAAGAAAGGATGGCACTTACTACACACTTCTACCTTAAGTAATTGCCTAGTGGAACCAGTGGTAAATGCGTTTCCACAGGCACACACCACCTTGGCATCAGTATAATATGGGGGATGAATTCCGCGAGGGAAACATTCCTGCGGGAAGTAGTGCGGTGGAGTTTCTGGAGGCTTGCCATCGCATGATACCCCAGGGTAAAAGGACAGCATACTATCGTTCTGATAGAGTTGCTTATCAGGCAAGAGTGATCAATTGGTGCTTTGAGCATAAGGTGCTATTTACCATCACTGCTCTAGAGGGCAAAGCAGTAAAGGAAGCTATCAAAACCATAAGGGAAGAGGAGTGGGAGCCTTACCAGAAGGATGTGGTGCTGCCCTGATGATGTAGAGGAATTTTCTGAACAAGCTTATGCTGGGGGTTAGGCAGATTTCCTGCCCTTGATGTCATGCTCCTGGCGATGGCTAATCGGCTAAAATTGAGCAAGTTTGCTGCCTAGGATACTAGGGTTTGATAATAGATTTTGGCCTTTATTCAAAAGGTATGCTGAGGAGGTAAAGCAGTGAAACAGGTTACTTTAAATCTACCCCTTGATATAGAAGAAGAGGAGGTGAAGCTTTATCTGGCAATGAAACTCTTTGAGGAAGGCAAAATTAGTCTAGGACAAGCTTCTGCCCTTGCCGGTTACTCCAAAAGAGCCTTTATGGAGATTTTGGGAAAGCATGAAATACCTATTTTCGATTATCCCGCTGAGGAATTAGAGAGAGAGTTGGGGAATGCCTGAGGTCATTACATGTAATAGCAGTTGTCTGATTGCCTTCGAAAGTATAGGAAGATTAGACATCTTAAATAGGCTCTATGGCAAAGACAAAATTTATATCCCTGAAGCCGTAATGCATGACTTTAGCTATGAAATACCTTCTTGGATCGAGGTCGCAACTGTTAGCAATAAACAAGCTGTCCAAATGCTCCTTCTTGATATTGGAGAAGGTGAAGCCGAAGCTATTGTTTTAACCTTGGAGAAAAGGCACAATTTAGCTGAAATTGAGGATAGGAGTTAAGATAAATGCGCCTGCCAATAATTGCTGCCAACTGGAAGATGAATACTAACATTGAACAAGCCATTGGGCTGGTCGAAGAAATGCGGGATGGACTGGATAAAATAGAGAAGGTAGAGAAAGTTCTCTGCCCCCCCTTTATCTCCCTTGCCGCTGTCAGAGAGCTTATAGCTGATTCCTCCATCAAGCTCGGGGCACAAAATATGCACTTCGAGGAGAAGGGTGCCTATACCGGTGAGATTTCCCCGCTGATGGTTAAGGATCTATGCGAATATATTATCCTTGGCCATTCTGAGAGGCGGCAATACTTTGGGGAAACAGATGAGATGATTAATAAGAAAGTAAAGGCAGCACTGAGAGCCGGGCTTAAGCCTATATTATGTATCGGGGAAAAGCTGGAAGAGAATGAACAAGGCAAAACAGCAGAAGTAGTGACTCGGCAAATAAAGGCAGCCTTGGCTGAAGTTGTCTCTCCCTTGGGGCTAGTCATTGCCTATGAGCCAGTGTGGGCGATCGGCACTGGCAAAGCAGCTAGCGGTGAAGGGGCAAACACTACGATCGGGTTTATCCGTCGGATTATTGCCCAGTTATATAGTGAGGAAATCGCCCAAGCAATATGCATTCAGTATGGTGGTAGTGTTACCAGTGCTAACGTTGCTGACTTCATCGGCCAGCCAGAGATTGATGGCGCTTTAGTGGGTGGGGCCAGCCTGAAAGCAGAAGAATTCATTGGCATCGTAGAGCAAACCGCTGCCGCTAAAGGTTAGAGAGATGGGCCGGGTGGTCTGCCTGGCCTCACCATCATGCTGTTAACATAAAGTTCGAGTGGTGTTTCCAGTGCCTCTGCGGCGGCAAGGTACATCCCAGCACCATCTATATCCCTAAATTCTATATTCCAGAATCCCCCTCTACCACCTGTAGGCATGGCAATATCGCTCCATTCCCTCTGCCCGCTTGCCTGAAACGGGCCATATCTAAGCCCATCAGGGCTGGTTATATATATCGAGCCACGATCCTCCATTTCATAGGTATATAGGATGAATTCACTTACACCTCGCGGCACCATGACCCATATCTTGGCATCCTGCCAATCTATAAACTGAAGCATCCTTGAATACAGGATCTGTGTAGCCACATCAATCCAGAATATATTCCCATTCCTGTATTCATCGGATTTGGGACTCCCAGACAAAGAACTAAGGGTTATGTGGTAAGTGCTCACCTCTTTCACTGTGAGGGTTATATTATCCCAACCATTAGTTTTGAATCTTTCTCCATCTCCTTGGGCTGCTGAGCCAGGCAGATTATCGTAAAGCAAGGTGCCTGTGGTATCCTCGATTACCATCCTGAGGTCTTCGTCGCCATCATATATGCTCACAGTGAGTTCTGTGGTGCCCGAGAGCACATCGGCGTAAAAATCCACGGTATCCACAAAATCTGCGTCTGCTCTTCCCCACCAACTTATCGCGCGTGTTAAAACGAATGCATTGGTTAGCTGAGGTTGAGCCTTACAGGGCTGTGCCAAGTTGAGCCAGCCGCTACCCCACCCCATCACTAAGGCTAAGATTACCGCGCTAATGATCTGAGCTTTCTTCATCTAAACCTCCTGCAGCATCCAGTATTTTGGCTGTTACATTACTATTTGGAACTCAGTCTGAAGTTCCCCTAAACTAGTGGAAACAACCACCACATATTTTCCTGGTGGGACATTCGCTTTCCAAGTCCACTTCAGCGATGTTTCTCCCGGCGCTAAGGGAATTCTCACCTTACCTCGGTCACGCGGGGCAAAAACAAAGCTGCCGTTAGGTCTCTCTATCATCCAAGGACGGGCGCTGGGCAATTCGACCTCGCTAGGCGCATTATTCGTTAGCCAAAATTTTACCTCCTCGCCTATACGGTACTGCGCCTTAGACATTAACAGCTCGACCTGAGGAGCCGCCTCGGCCTCCGAGGTACATCCTAAGAAGAGCGATGACCCACCACCTAGCCCTAGTAAAAAAACCAAGGCCCAACTTCGGATGATCTGCCCTGTTCTCATTTATATACCTCCTCATCTTAGCAGCCCTCTTTGTGCTACCTAGATGACCGCCCCTGAAAAACTCCGTTTTTCAGGGGATACTAGATAGCTTATACAACAATTGCTATGACATTGTCAAGGGCGCGCGCCCCCCCCACTACAGCACAAAGTCCCTTTGCCTTTTAGAGGAATTATGATATAAAATAGAGTGAAGTGGTTATTTAAGCCATATGAGGAGGGGAAGATGGCCATTGAAGACAAACTAGAGAATTTAGTGAGGCTTAGACAGCAGGTAAAACTAGGTGGCGGGCTCAAGAGAATTGAAGCGCAGCATGCTAAAGGCAAGCTCACCGCTCGGGAAAGAATCGAACTACTCGTTGACCCCGGCAGCTTTGAGGAACTCGACCCTTTCATTACTCATTGCTGCACCGATTTCGGTCTTGCTGAGGAACACTACCTGGGGGATGCTATAGTCACCGGTTATGGTAATGTCAATGGTAGGCTTGCATTTATCTTTGCTCAAGACTTCACTGTCTTCGGTGGCTCGCTATCAAAGGTGGTTGCCGAGAAAACTTGTAAGGTCATGGATATGGCAGCCAAGAATGGTGCCCCTATTATTGGCCTTTTGGATTCGGGGGGGGCGCGTATTCAGGAGGGAGTAGATAGCCTCCAAGGATATGGTGATATCTTCACTCGCAATACGCTATACTCTGGGGTGATCCCGCAAATCTCGGTGGTAATGGGTCCCTGCGCCGGAGGTGCTGTCTACTCCCCAGCAATCACCGATTTTATCTTTATGGTAAAGGGCACCGGGCAAATGTATATCACTGGCCCTGAGGTGATTAAGTCGGTAACTGGAGAAGAGGTTGCCCTGGAGCAGCTCGGTGGGGCAATGGTTCATGCCAAGAAAAGTGGCAATAGCCACTTTGTCGCTGAGAATGACCCAGAGTGTCTTCAGATGGTGCGCCGCTTGTTAACCTTCCTCCCCCAAAGCAATATGGAAGAGCCCCCTATGGTAGGGAGTGGCGATGATCCCAATAGGATGGACCAAGAATTGCTTTACCTTGTCCCTGACGAGCCCTCTAAGGCTTACAATATGAGGGAAGTCATCACTAGGGTAGTAGACAAGGGTGATTTTATGGAAGTGCACAAAGATTTCGCCCCCAGCCTTATCGTCGGTTTTGCCCGACTGGGTGGGCGAAGTGTAGGCATTGTGGCCCAACAGCCGCTGTATTTTGCTGGGGTGATCGATATCAATGCCTCAGATAAAGGGGCTAGATTTGTCAGATTTTGCGATTGCTTCAACATTCCCTTGGTCACCTTTGCCGATGTGCCAGGGTATATGCCAGGCACCGATCAGGAGTACGGTGGCATTATCAGACATGGTGCCAAGTTTCTTTATTCCTATGCCGAGGCTACTGTACCCAAGGTCTGCGTTATCACCCGCAAAGCTTATGGTGGCGCCTTTGTGGTAATGAGCAGTAAGAGTCTACGGGGAGACATCAACTACGCCTGGCCTACTGCCGAGATTGCTGTAATGGGCCCTGATGGGGCAGTAAATATTGTCTTCCGCAGTGAAATTGCCAAATCGCCAAACCCGGAGGAGGCACGCCAAAGGCTTGTCAGTGAATATAGGGAAAGATTTGCCAATCCTTATGTAGCTGCCTCCCGAGGATATATTGATGATGTCATCGATCCTCGAACCACACGACCCAAGCTGATCAAGGCACTGGGGATGCTTCAAAACAAGGTTGACACTCTTCCAGCTAAAAAACATGGCAATATCCCTTTATGAAAGAGTATCTTACCACTATCACTATGAAGAGAAGTAAACTAGCTGCTATTATAGCCGCGATCAACATTTATATGCAAGAGGAACAGGTAGGAGTGGCAATAGAAGGGGGGCATGGTGAGCCAAGTTCAAGATGTGGCTAAGAACCCAGTCAAGGTTACTGATCTCACCTTTCGTGATGGGCACCAATCCTTGCTGGCTACCCGGATGAGAACCCCGGATATGGAAGCTTTAGCTGAAGATATGGATAAGGCAGGGTTTTGGTCTATGGAGGTTTGGGGAGGGGCTACCTTCGATGTCCCCATTAGATATCTAAATGAGGATCCTTGGGAGAGACCTCGCCTCCTAAAGAGGCTCATGCCTCATACCCCACTCCAGATGTTACTTCGGGGACAAAACCTGGTGGGATATCGCAATTATCCTGACGATGTAGTCCGCGCCTTTGTCCATCACGCCGCGGAATGTGGCATCGATATTTTCCGGGTGTTCGATGCCGTTAACGATGAACGAAACTTCGAGGTGCCGTTTAAGGCAATAAAAGAATGTGGCAAACATATCCAGGGCTCAATATGCTATTCCCTCACCGAGCGCAAGATGGGGGGGGCAGTTTACAATCTCGATTATTACCTGAAAAAGGCGCTCATCATCCAAGAAATGGGAGCAGATAGCCTTTGTATTAAAGATATGGCTGGACTCATTGCTCCTGACGATGCCTATGAACTGATCGAAGCCCTTAAGCAAGCATTAAGGATACCAGTGGACTTACATACTCACCACACCAGTGGCATGGTCTATATGAGCTTGCTTAAGGCTATTGAGGCTGGGGTAGATATCATCGACACTGTGCTTGCTCCTTTTGGCTCCGGTTCGGCCCATGCTGCTATTGAGCCCATCGTAGTCGCCCTTCAAGGGGGAATCCGAGATACCGGGCTTGATTTAGCTCACCTATTCGGGTTAGGGCAGCACCTTGAGACCATAGCCCAAAAGTATCGTGACTTCCTCGATACCACTAAGCTTGCCAAGATTGATACCGGGGTGCTGATGCATCAAGTCCCTGGTGGGATGACCACTAACTTGGTAGCTCAACTCAGGGAAGTCAACGCCCTGGATAGGCTTGATGAGGTTTATAAGGAGCTTCCCCAAACTAGGGCAGAGCTAGGCTATCCCCCTTTGGTCACCCCAACTAGTCAAATCGTGGGGATTCAAGCAGTGCAGAATGTCCTCTTCGGCAGGTACAAGATGATCTCCGATCAAGTTAGGGACTATGTCTATGGCTTATATGGCAAGCCCCCAGCCCCTATTGACCCCGAGGTACAGAAGATAGTGCTCAAGGGATATAAACGGGGTGAGGAGCCAATCACCTGCCGTGCTGCCGATATAATTGAGCCGGAGATGGACAAGGCCAAGAAGGCTACTTCAGGAGTTGCTCAGGATGTTGGTGATGTGCTTATTTATGCTCTCTATCCCACCACAGGGATGGCTTTCCTCAAGGCTAAATATGGGCAAGCTTCTCCTCCCCCAACAGTAGAGGAAGTGAAGACCGTGGAAGACATAAAGCGAGAGGATGAGCTTAGTGCTCTAGCCAAAGCCGGCAAGCTGGTGGAGAAGGTGGAGGTAAAGGCTCCACCCAAAGGCCCGGCCAGCCGAACATTCAATGTTTTTATAGGAGATGAATATTATAAAGTGGAGGTGGAGGCGGCAGATGGTGTTCCCGTCCCCCCGCCACAGTCTCGAGTAGCTGCCCCCGCCAAGCCGATGGTATCACCAAAGCCAGCCGCCATACCCCCTAAGGCAGAAAAAGAGGAGACGCTAGTACCTCAAGCCGCAAAGCTTGAGGGTGATCAACCTATTTTAGCCCCCATGCCGGGGATAATCGTCTGCTATCAGGTAGAGGTGGGGCAAGAGGTCAAGGCTGATGATGTAGCGGTCACCCTGGAAGCGATGAAGATGGAAAATGCCCTCCCTGCTCCTGCTTCAGGGAAGGTGAAGGCAATAAACTTCAAGCCTGGCGATAAAGTAGCCAAAGGCGATGTGTTAGCCATAATCGGTGCTTCGTGAGCCACGGCTTATAAGACAACAGCCCACTGTAGGGGTAACTTAGGATGGGAAAGACTTTAGCTGAGAAGATATTGAGTGAAAAGTCAGGGGTGGATGCTCGGGCGGGGGATATTGTCACCACCACGGTTGATTTGATCTTCGTCCAGGATGGCACTGGCCCGCTGACCATAAGGCAATTTGACCAAGCTGGCCTCACTCAGCTGTCTTGCCCGCTAAGGACGATCTTATTTATCGACCATGCCTCACCTTCCCCCGCCAAAGAGCTCTCCAATGACCATGTGGCCTTGCGCAACTTCGCCAAGAGAACAGGGTGCCTGCTTTATGATGTTGGGGAAGGGGTTTGCCACCAGTTAGTGGCAGAGTATTTTGCCAATCCTGGTGAGGTAATTTTGGGTGCTGATTCTCATAGCACAACCTGTGGGGGGCTAGGAGCTTTTGCCACTGGGATGGGCTCAACTGATATTGCCGTCGCTATGGCTCTGGGGAAAACCTGGCTACGGGTTCCCGAAAGCTTTAGGGTAGAAATTGGGGGGCATCTAAAGATCGGGGTATATGCTAAAGATTTGATCCTTTACCTCGTTGGGATTATCGGTGCCGATGGGGCAAGTTATAAGGCGTTAGAATTTTGTGGTGAGTGTGTCCAGGGTCTGAGCATGGCAGAAAGGTTTACCATTGCCAACATGGCGGTAGAGGTAGGAGCCAAGGTGGGGATTTTTCCCTCCGATGAGACTACCCAAGGGTTCCTTGCCTCTTCAGGTAGAGGAGGGTGCTGGCGCCCTGTTGATGCTGATGCTGAGGCTACTTACGAACGCACTGTTGAGGTCGACTCAGATCATCTTGAACCTATGGTATCCCAACCTCATGTTGTAGATAATACTGCTTCGATAAAAGAAGTCGAGGGCATTAAAATAGACCAGGTGTTTATTGGTACCTGCACCAATGGGAGGCTTGCTGACTTAGAAGTAGCTACAGCCATTCTCAACGGAAGGAAATGTCATCCCGGCACTAGGTTGATTATTGCTCCTGCATCAAAAAAGGTGTTTGAGGAAGCCTTAATGCGGGGCTATATCCAGACTTTGGTTTCAGCCGGGGCGGTAATTCTCCCCCCGGGGTGTGCTGCTTGTGTGGGAGTACATCAAGGGGTTTTAGGGGATGGTGAATCTTGCTTCTCCACCGCCAACCGCAATTTTAAAGGGAGGATGGGCAATCCTGAGGCTTTTATCTACCTGGGGAGCCCAGCCACTGCCGCTGCTACTGCAATTAAGGGCAAGATCACCGACCCCAGGGAGTTTCTCTCAAGTGCTTAAAGGAAAGGCATTTAAATTCGCCGACAACATCTCCACTGACCACATCATACCGGGTCGATTTTTCCCACTAAGGAGCAATCTGCCCGAGTTGGCAAAGCATGTCTTCGAAGATAGTGACCCCGACTTTGTACTGAAGGTCAAACCTGGTGATTTTGTAGTGGCGGGCAAGAATTTCGGTCTAGGTTCGAGCCGGGAGCATGCTCCGTTGGTTATTAAAATGGCCGGAGTAGGTGCTGTGTTGGCAAAGTCAGCGGCGCGGATATTTTTCCGCAATGCCATCAACTTAGGGCTCCCAGTGCTCATATGTGATACCGATAGCATTGATGCTGGGGATGAATTAGGAGTAGACTTAGCGGCAGGGGAGGTTTTTGACCTCACCAATAAGACTCGGCTCACCTCAGGCAAAATTCCCCCAGTGATGCTGAGAATACTTGATGAAGGGGGACTTGTCCCTTATATAAAAAAGCACGGTGACTTTAAACTGTAACTATTCTCCTTTTCACAACATACAAAACCTAATAAGCTATTAATTATTGTGGAGGGAAAAAAGAGAGCAATTTTCATTTAGAGTATTAATTGATGGTGATATCGAAAGGAGAAGCGATTATGCCCTACAAAGTCACTCTTATTCCTGGCGATGGGATAGGTCCTGAGGTAACTAAAGCCACAAAGATGGTTTTGGAGGCAACCGGGGTGAAGTTTTATTGGGATTTGTCTATTGCTGGTGATGGTGCCCAAGACTTGTTTGGTACTCCACTCCCCGATTATATCCTTGATTCCATAAATAGGAATAAAGTAGCCCTAAAGGGTCCCATTACCACACCGGTAGGGTATGGCTTTAGGTCGGTCAACGTAGCTTTGCGCCGCCTTTTGGATCTTTATGCCTGCCTTAGGCCGTGCAAAACTTACCCCGGCGTTCCTACTCCCTACCAAGGGGTAGACATTGTCATTGTGCGAGAGAATACTGAGGATCTTTATGTAGGAATTGAGTTTGAGAGAAGATCGCCTGAAGCAGCCAAGCTTATCGCCCTGATCTCAGAGACCTTAGGTGAAGAGGTGAAGAAGGATTCAGGATTCAGCATAAAGATGATCTCTGAGATTGGGTCAAGGAGGATTACCAAGTTCGCCTTTGAATATGCCCAAAATTGGGGGAGGAAGAAGGTCACTGTGGTACATAAAGCCAACATCATGCGCTCCTCAGACGGACTTTTCCTAAATACTGCCCGAGAGGTTGCCCGGGACTACCCCCACATTGAATTTAATGATATAATCGTCGATACCCTATGTATGCAGTTGGTGCGCTACCCACAGCAATTCGATATTCTTGTCCTACCCAATCTCTATGGAGACCTTATCTCTGAGCTTTGCGCCGGACTTGTTGGTGGGCTTGGGCTTGCTCCTGGGGCTAACATAGGTGAGGGGATAGCGGTTTTTGAGCCTACCCATGGCAGTGCCCCTAAATATGTGGGGCAAAATAAAGTAAATCCGATGGCAATGATGCTCAGCGGAGTGATGTTGCTTCATTACCTTGGCGAGAGGGAGGCAGCGGAAAGACTTGAAGAGGCAATTGCCCAAGTTATTGCTGAAGGTAAGAGCATTACCTATGACTTGAGACCAAATCCTAACCCTCCCGTGGGAACATCTCAGGTAGCAGACGCAGTAATAGCAAAACTGGAGGAGAAGAGCAATGCATAATAAGATTACTAAAGAAGAGCTTTTGGCTCGAGCCCAAAAACCTCAGCAGGATGCCATGAGGCTGCATCCATTTTATCAAGGGAAGATGCAGACGATGCCCAAGTGCTGCATCCGTGATTTCAACGATTTTGCCATCTGGTACACCCCTGGTGTGGCTGAGCCTTGCAAAGCTATTAAGGCAGAAAAGGAGAGAGTGTATGAACTCACTAATAAATGGAATAGTGTTGCCGTAGTCTCTGACGGAACGAGAGTCCTGGGCCTGGGCGATATTGGCCCTGAGGCTGGACTGCCGGTGATGGAAGGTAAGGCACTCCTATTTAAGTACCTTGGCGGGGTGGATGCAGTGCCCATCTGCCTGGATACCAAAGACCCCGATGAAATAATTCAGGCGGTAAAGTGGCTTCAGCCTTCGTTTGGAGGCATCAACCTGGAGGATATTGCCAATCCCAAGTGTTTCTATATTCTCGATGTCCTGCGCCGGGAGATGGATATCCCAGTTTGGCATGATGACCAGCAGGGGACAGCAGCCGTTATCCTGGCAGGACTTACCAACGCCCTTAAGATTGTGGGCAAGAAGAAGGATGAGATAAGCTTGGCGGTAATCGGGGCTGGAGCGGCAAACATCGCCATTCTTAGGGTTCTATTCAGTGATGGGTTCAAACCAGCCAATACTATCGTGGTCGATAGTAAAGCTATCCTCCATCCTGGTAGAAAGGACATGGAGGAAAAACAGGCTCAATATGCCGAAAAGTGGAGGCTATGTCAGATAACTAATTCGGAGCGAAGGACGGGGGGGATAGCGGAGGCACTACAAGGCACTGAAGTCTGCCTCGCTCTTTCTAAATCAGGTCCTGGGGTTATCCAGCCGGAGTGGGTTAAAAGCATGGCCAAGGACGCAATCCTCTTCGCTTGTGCCAACCCCATTCCCGAAATCTGGCCCTGGGAGGCTAAAGAGGCCGGGGCCAGGATCGTGGCTACCGGAAGGTCTGACTTCCCCAATCAGGTGAATAACTCCATAGGCTTCCCTGGCATCTTCCGGGGCACCCTAGATGTGAAAGCCAAGACCATCACCGATGAGATGTGTATTGCTGCTGCCTACGAGCTGGCAAAGTGTGCCGAAGACCGGGGAATAAATGAGGATAACATTGCACCAACTATGGGAGAGTGGGAGGTCTATATTCGGGAGGCGGTAGCGGTAGGGATGAAGGCTCAGGAGCAGGGGGTTGCCAGGGTAAAGATCAGCCGCGAGGATTTAACCGAAAGGGCTGAAGCAATGATAAAAAGCGCCAGGGAGACAGTTGCTCTCCTTATGAAGGAGGGGTTTATTGCCCCAGCGCCGGAGGAGAGCACGGGACAATGAAGAATCATCTCTTTCCTTGTTTATCTGCGCCAATCTGCTAGCACTTGGCTTCTGCTTATACGTCCCCTCTCCAAACTAGGCCACAAAAGCGTAGCAACTTTTTCCCAGCCACGAGATATTCGATTGTTCGGGATACGTTTGGAGAGCTGCCGTTAGATATTCAGGAGGGATTATTTTGACTAGCCGAAGTAGTCCGAGGTATGGTGTTGTGGTAATAAGTGGTGGGGGGTGAACTATTATGGAAGAGTTTAATATTGTGTATGTGATACTTATGTTTATTGGTCTGGGATTATCTGCCTTCTTCTCTAGCTCAGAAACAGCCTTTATTGCCTTACAGCAGGTTAGGATCAAGCATTTAGAGGTTAGTGGAGTAGCCGCTGCTGAAAGAGTAGGCAAGGTGATCAAGTACCCGGAGAGGTTTTTATCCGCTATCCTGTTGGGAAACAATTTTGTAAATACCGCTGTAGCTGCTTTGGGCACTATCCTGGCTGTTTCCTTTTGGGGTAGGGATACTGGGGTATTTATTGCCACTATAGGGGTGACTATATTGCTGCTTATTTTTGGGGAAGTTACCCCCAAAACTATTGCTGTCCACCATGCCGAGAGGTTAGCCATGTGGTATATTCGGCCAGTAGAGCTAATATCCTGGCTATTCTCTCCACTAATAACTGCATTAAGCTGGGTTGCCTCTCAATTCCTCAGACTGATAGGGGAAAGCCATAACCCTAAGACACTGGTGACTGAGGGGGAGATACAGACTGCTATCTCCATAGGGGAAGAAGAAGGGGTAGTAGAAGAGAGTGAGGCCGAGATGCTACATCGGGTTTTTGAATTTGGCGATCGTCAGGTTCACGAAGTGATGACCCCGCGTCCCAATGTTGTCTTCTTGGAGAATGGGGTAAATCTGCCCCAGTTCTTCACCATATTTTCTCAATCACCTTATTCCCGTTTTCCAATGTATGAAGAGAATACTGACAACATAATAGGTGTAATCTCCATAAAAGATGTACTCATGGCTCAAGCTCAAGGTGAGATTGAACCAGAAAGTCACTTAAATAAGCTTATTCGTCCTGCCTATTTCGTTCCCGAGACCAAGCATGTCGGCGAATTATTTGCTGAGATGCAATCTCATGGCTATCAGCTAGCTATAGTTGTCGATGAGTATGGGGGCACTGCCGGGGTGGTGACCCTGGAGCAATTGATCGAGGTAATCGTCGGTGAGATAGGAGATGAACTTGCCAAAGTAACTCGTGAGTTTGAAGCCATCGATGAGCGGACGTATCAAATTGACGGAGGAATGCGAGTCGATGAGGTGAATGAGGAATTGAAATTGGGGATACCACCAGGTGAGTATGAAACCATCGCCGGGTTTGTTCTCAGCACTCTAGGGCATATCCCTAAGGAAGGTGAAAAGCTGCAGTATGATAACCTCAGGCTAGTAGTTACTGAGATGAAGGGTAGGAAGATCAGCAAAATCTTGGTGGAAAGGAAAGAGACTTAGAATGAAACTCTTCTTAGTCCGCCATGCTGAGAGTTTTTGGAATGAGCAGGGGAGGATGCAGGGTGGCCTTAGTGATATTCCTCTGAGTGACCTCGGTAAGGAACAAGCGATGAGGATAGCCACAGCACTGGAGAAGGAGGAAATTTCAGCTATTTGCTCCAGTAACCTTAAGCGAGCCATGGAAACTGCCCAGGCTATTGCTCAACTACATCAACTTGGGGTGGAGATTGATCCCGACCTCAGGGAGATTGAGGCTGGGGAGTTAGAAGGGATCACCTTGGAGGAGCTTATAGCCAAGCATAACAACTTTTGGCTGAGCTTTAAGCGAGGCGAGGGCTCCCTCCATTTTCCTGGTGGCGAATCATTAGCTGAAGTTCAGCAGAGAGCCTGGAGAGCCATCCAGCGTATAAAAGAGGCACATCCTGATGAGGTGGTAGTTGTAGTTAGTCATTACTACGCCATCTTGACTATAATCTGTCGTGCCCTTGGAGTTGATCTCCCCGCAATTACTAGGCTTAGGCAGGACCGAGCAGCGATAAGTATCCTTGATTTTAGAGGAGGAAATATAGTCCTGACCCTGCTTAATAATACCTGCCATTTAACCAATAAAGGGGTATAAGATGGCGTTAGCGGATAAAGTACTCCAATTTATCAAGGAGCATAGCCTTATCTCAGGGCAGGAAACTATAATAGTAGCAGTTTCTGGTGGTCCCGATTCGGTCTGCCTGCTTCATCTCCTCACCACAGTAAGAGAGAAGCTTGGCATCGAGCTCCACGCTGCCTATCTCAATCATATGTTGCGGGGGGCCGAGGCAGAGGCTGAAGCGGCCTATGTTCGGGAGTTTGTCCATGCTTTAGACACGCCATCGACCATCGAAGCTTTTGATGTGGCCAGTTATAGCCGGGAGCATCATCTATCGCTGGAAGAGGCGGCAAGAGAGGTAAGATATCGATTCTTCTCCCAGGTAGCCAAATCTTGGGGGGCAAAACGAGCAGCAGTGGGCCATACCGCTGCTGATCAAGTGGAAACAATCCTACTCCATCTTATTCGGGGGGCAGGGACTAGGGGACTAAGTGGTATGAGGCCACAAGCTTTATACAAATATCGCCAAGGGGAATTGATAGTGATAAGGCCGCTTCTTTGCCTAAGCAGGGAAGAGACTGAGGCATATTGCCAAGAGCACAATCTCACCCCCCAGAGAGATTCCTCTAATCTTTCCCTGTCTTATCTCAGGAATCGAGTACGCCACGAGCTTTTACCATTACTGCGAGATTATAATCCCAATATTGACCATGCCTTGCTCCGTACTGCCGCTATAGCCTCAGATGAGGCCGCCTTCTTCGAGCAACAGGTTGCCGAAGTTTGGAGCAAGGTAGGCCAAGAGGGGAATGGCGGCATAGCTTTAGATAAAAGGGAATTTTTCACCCTTCACCCGGCTCTAAAGCGGTATTTGTCCAGGGAAGTATTACAGGTGCTTTTAGGTGACATGAAGGATATCGAGGCAAAGCACATCGAGGCCATGAAGGAAGCCTTGTCCTGGGAAGCGGGTAAGAAATTGTCCCTGCCTCAAGGCCTAACCCTGACCACTGAATACGATAGATGCCTTATAAGTAGGGGCAATTCTCTTTGCCCCTTCCCAGCTTTATGGGACGATGAATATCCTCTAAACATACCTGGGGAAACGGTAATAGTTGGCTGGCGGGTAATCTCTGAAATTATGCCTCGCCAGGCAGCAGAAATCGCCGCTGATGGCTTCGATGCCTGGGTTGATTTTGAAGCGGTAGGGGAAAATCTAGTGCTGAGAACCAGAAGAAGGGGAGACAGGTTTCAACCCTATGGGATGAATCGAGCTAAAAAGCTTCAAGACTTTATGGTAGATGCTAAAATCCCCCAATTTTGGCGGGATAGCATCCCTTTAATGTGCTCCTCGGAGGAGATCTATTGGGTGGTGGGCTGGCGCATCTCGGAAAAAGCCAAGGTTGAGGAGAAAACAGAGCAAGTTCTTCACCTCAAGGCTATCCCGCCGTGTTTGTGAATGGTTTGCCTCAAGACGGCATCTGTGCTATACTTAGCTAAAATATGGCAGCGTAGCTCAGGGGTAGAGCGAGGGACTCATAAGCCCAAGGTCGGGGGTTCAAATCCCTCCGCTGCCAGTTTTTGCTTGACAACCAGCAGCAATAGATCAATAATAAGTCTTTACAGCCATGGTAAAGATCAGATTGCAGCGAGTAGGAACTAAAGGCAAGCCACACTACCGGGTGGTAGTGGCAGATGCCAGGGCGCCTCGTGATGGTGCCTTTATCGGCATTATCGGGCATTATGATCCACTAACCGAGCCGGCAACAATTGTCATTGATGAAGGGAAGGGGCTGTGGTGGCTTCAGCATGGGGCACAGCCCAGTAAAGTTGTGGCTAGATTGCTTGCTAAGGTGGGGGTTATGGAGAAGTTTGCCGCAAGCAAGGGTGCCTCAGGGCAGATTGAGGGGGCAGAGTGAAAGAGTTAATAGAATACATTGCTAAATCAATTGTGACTATGCCTGAGGCAGTAGTAGTAACCGAGGTACCCAGTAGTGATAGTACTATTCTTCGCCTAGAGGTTGCTCCAGAGGATAGAGGGAGAGTCATTGGCAGGCAAGGGCAGGTGGCTCAAGCCATGCGTATCTTGCTCCGGGTAGCAGCTATAAGAAAAGAAGCTCGAGTTCAACTGGAGATAGTATAATCCATTTGGCTCAAGTTCTCGTCTCCCTCTTTCTCCTTCGCTCGGCTACTTTAAGCTGAGCGAGCGAGCGGCGTAAGGCAGCTTCAGCAGCAATAAGATCTGCTCCGGGGGGGCGAAGTTGAAGCTGCTCTTGAGCACGCTGCTTTGCTTCTATAGTGTGGGCGATATCAATCTCCTCAGCACGCTCAGCGGTGTCAGCTAAAATTATTACTTTATTGTGAAGCACCTCGAGGAAGCCGCCGCTTATCGCCATATAGGTTTCCTCACCATTCTTTTTAAGACGCAATTCCCCCGGCTCAAGCATGGTCATTAGTGGGGCATGATGAGGAAGAATCCCTAATTGCCCCATAATCCCGGGGGCAATAATCATATCTACCTCGTCAGAATAAACTAAGCGTTCTGCGGTGACAATCTCCAGCCGTAAAACCATATTAGGTCACCCTAGCCCCTGTGCCTTCTCCACAGCCTCGTCTATAGTTCCTACCATATAAAAAGCCTGCTCTGGCAGAACATCATGCCGGCCATCAAGAATTTCTCCTAGACCACGAACTGTCTCATTGACGGGGACATACCGGCCGCTGGTGCCGGTAAAAGCCTCAGCGACAAACATTGGTTGGGAGAGGAACCTCTGGATACGCCGAGCTCGAGCTACAGTGAGCTTATCCTCCTCACTTAGTTCCTCAATTCCTAAAATGGCGATTATATCCTGAAGCTCTTTATAGCGTTGCAGAACCTTCTGTACTCCCCGGGCAACACGATAATGTTCTTCACCTACAATGCGAGGATCAAGGATGCGGGAGGTAGAGGCCAGTGGATCTACGGCAGGGTATATCCCTAGCTCAGCGATAGCACGCTCCAGGGCAATTACCGCATCCAGATGACCAAAGGTGGTAACTATTCCCGGATCAGTATAGTCATCGGCAGGGACGTAAATAGCCTGGAAGGAAGTGATTGATCCCTTTTTGGTGGAAGCGATTCGCTCCTCCAATTCTCCTACCTCTGTGGCCAGGGTAGGTTGATAGCCAACGGCTGAAGGCATGCGCCCCAAGAGCGCTGATACCTCCATACCAGCTAGGACATAACGATAAATATTATCGATAAATAAGAGAACATCCTGCCTCTCTATATCACGGAAGTACTCAGCCATGGTCAGCCCAGTTAAGCCTACTCGTATCCGCACCCCAGGGGGTTCATTCATCTGCCCAAAGACCAAAACTGCCTTATCCAAAACCCCGGAGGCTTTCATTTCCCGCCAAAGGTCATTGCCCTCTCGGGAGCGCTCCCCTATCCCAGCAAAGACAGAAAATCCACCATGCACTGTGGCGATGTTATGGATAAGCTCCATAATAATAACTGTCTTGCCTACCCCGGCACCGCCATAAGCGCCTACCTTCCCCCCCTTAGTAAACGGGGTGACGAGGTCAATTACCTTAAGCCCAGTCTCCAATATTTGAGTGGTGGTCTCTTGCTCTTGAAGAAGAGGAGGGGGGCGGTGAATAGGCCAGCGTTGCTCTGCTGGTACCTTTCCAAGGTTGTCCAAGGGCTCCCCCATAATATTAAATAGGCGCCCTAAGGTGGCTCTACCTACAGGTACTGAAATAGGTGCTCCAGTATCTACCGCTTCGATTCCGCGCCCCAATCCATCTGTGGGACATAAGGCAAGGCAGCGCACCCAATTATTCCCAATGTGTTGCTGCACCTCCAGCACAATCTTATTTTGATCATGGGGAATCTCGATGGCATTGTAAAGCGCCGGCAATTCTTCGGGGGGAAATTGGATATCAACCACTGTCCCCATCACTTGAACTACTCTACCTTTAGCCATAGCTTCAATCTCCTTAGTCTGGAATTCTTAGATGGAATGTCTTAAATACTTGCGTGCAATCCACGCTAGGACTAAATCCTAAACAATACCTAATCAGATAGAGAGTTGAGACAGTGACAGAGATTAGGGGTGGGGAAGTCTCTGTCTCTGTCTCAAATCTACTTTGGATTTGTTTAGGGTTTAGAAATTAGTATTTAGGATTTCCCTGTATCCTTTCCCCGAGCATTTGTGTCGTCACATACAGTTACCATGGTTCTCACTTAGGCCAGCGCCTCTACCCCTCCGCTGATATCAAGGAGTTCCTTGGTGATCATCTCTTGGCGGGCTTTGTTATACATTAAGGTAAACTCCTGGATCAATTCCTCCGCATTATCACTAGCATTACGCATGGCTACCATCCTAGCTAATTGCTCACTGGCAATAGACTCCAATATAGCGTGATATACTTGCATCTCCACATACCTGGGGAGAAGCTCAGCTAAGACAACATGGAGCGAAGGCTCATAGATGTACTCTACGGGGTATTCACGCTCACCGGCCACTGGCTCTACCGGTACCAGTAGCTCAAGACGAGGACGCTGAATCATAGTGGTGATAAATTGAGTATAAGCTAAAAATACCTGGTCAGCGAATCCCTCAGTATAGTCGTCGATTACAATGCGGGAAATTGGTCGGGTATCAACCAGGCTAGGGCGATCGCCAATCCCGCTAAATTCAGCACGAATTTCGTACCCGTATCGGAGCATAAAATCTCGCCCCTTCCGCCCTACAGTAATGAGGCTAACCGGAGTGGTTTGCCTCAGGATGAAATTTGCTGTGGCTCGATTCATGTTTGAGTTAAATCCACCGCATAAGCCACGATCGGCGGTGATATGGATCACCTCAATCCTGCCTACTGTTCGCCTCTGTAGTAAAGGATGAATAGCGTCCTCACCCTGATATGGTGCAGCTAGGTCGGCTATTACCTGATGAATTTTCTCCGCATAAGGGCGGCCGGCTAGTGCCTGTTCTTGGGCCCGCCTCATCTTGGTAGTGGCAATCATTTCCATCGCCTTGGTGATCTTAAGCGTACTTTGGATGCTGCGAATGCGTCGCCGAATAAGGCGAATGTTAAGCATAAGTCACCCCGCTTTGCTTAAATTCCCTGATGGCTGCTTTCAATGCCTCTTCTGTCTCGGGGGTAAGATCACTGCTGTCCCTGATCCCCTTGCCTATTTCAGGATGATTCAGCTCCATAAACCTAAAAAAACCATTCTCGAAAGAAGCAATCCTCTCTTCGGGCACCTCATCTAGGTAACCATTGGTGACAGCATAGAGGAT
>JGI24724J26744_10000892_pt1 | contig 20971 bp, 19 predicted proteins | sample Cruoilmetagenom7_FD_26744 | JGI IMG/M metagenome (IMG submission 26744) | reverse complement strand
GATGAATCAAGCTCCTACAACTTCCCCCCTCTCATATAGGGATTGTCATTATACCAGTCACCGCCGTATATATCATTTATGACGGTTGCAGGAAAATCCCGCACCTCAAATTTCCAGAGCGCTTCAGGACCTAACTCTTCATAAGCAATACTTTCTGCTTTGACAATTTTCCGGCCGAGCAATGCTCCTATCCCCCCGACTACTCCGAAATACACAGCCCTGTATCTATTAATTGCCTCTACCACTTCTTCTGAGCGGGCTCCCTTGCCGAGCATACCTTTCAGCCCTGCAGAAAGAAGCACTGCCGTATAGGGGTCCATACGATAACTTGTCGTTGGTCCTGCTGAACCAATGCTTTCTCCGGGAGGAGGAGGAGTCGGCCCGACATAATAGATTATCTGGTTGTTAATATCAAACGGAAGGACTTCACCTGTCTGTATCAACCCTGCAAGCTTCTTGTGAACAACATCCCTTGCGCCGTAAATTGTTCCGTTAATCAGCACTTTGTTTCCGGCATGAAGGCGCGATATTATTTTTTCATTGAGCGGCGCAGTAACTCTAATCAAAGTGTTATCTCCTTACGCCTGCAAGCATGACAGTTTATGTTCACAGCTACAGGAAGCATTGCTATATGGCATGGGAAACTTTCAACGTTTACGGCAAGAGCTGTTGTCTTACCTCCAAGACCTGCAGGCCCGATACCGAGAGAATTTATTTCCTCAAGAAGTTCCTGCTCCAATCCCGCCATAGACAAAGACGGTTCCCTGAGAGAACGGACAGAGGCTTTTTTAGCAAGAAGCATTGCTGTTTCCGCCGTACCTCCAATTCCAACTCCTATAACCATAGGGGGACACGCATTTGCACCGGCATCCCTGACCTGCTCAAGGACAAAATTTTTGATACCGTTTTCTCCATCCGCAGGTCTGAGCATTCTAATCCCGCTCACATTCTCACTACCCGCTCCCTTTGCCATGACAACTATCTTCACACTGTTTCCCGGAATAATCTCCGTATGAATCACAGGCGGCGTATTATCACCTGTGTTCACACGTTCCACGGGATCATTTACAATTGAAGCACGTAAATATCCTTCTTCTGTCCCTTCTCTTATCCCCTGTTCAATTGCCTCGGAAAGTCCNCCCTCAATGTTCACTTCCTGTCCTACATAAATGAATACGACAGGAAACCCTGTATCCTGGCAGATAGGAATTCTCTTGTTAGATGCAATTGAAGCGTTCTCAAGTATTTTTTCAAGGACATCCCTTCCCTCCCCGGAGTCTTCTTTCTCAAGTGCGTTTTTTAAAGCATCTATCACGTCTTCAGGAAGTTCAAAGTTAGCTTCCACCCACAACCGTTTCACCTCTTTTTTTATCTGGCTGCTTTGTATCACCCGCATTTAGACTAATCCCTCAATCCGCACTCTGTAATAGATTCCCTGTAAATCTCCGCTGACCTGTGCAGTGCTTCCCTTTCCCCGTCAGTTAACTCTATTTCAATTATTTCCATAATTCCATCCCTGCCCAGCCTGACGGGCACCCCGACATAGATATCTTCCAGACCATACTGTCCGTTCATATAAGCCGAAACAGGCAAAACCGCGCCGGTATCATGGATAATTGCCTCAACCATCATGAACGCAGCAGCAGCAGGAGCATAAAAAGCGCTGCCTGTTTTTAGTAACGATACAATCTCCGCCCCTCCGGAACGGGTCTTCTTTATTACCCTCTCAATAGCTTCCTGCGAAAGCATTTCACCCAGAGGTTTCCCGGAAACAGTAGTCCGTGAAAGCACCGGAAGCATCGAATCGCCATGGCCTCCGAGAACCATTGTTGAAATTGCCCCCGGGGGAACTTCACATTCCCGCGCTATGAAATACTTGAACCTTGCAGTATCGAGAACTCCTGCCTGCCCGAGCACCCGGGAAGGTTCGAAACCACTTCTCTTATATGCAAGGTATGTCATCACATCAAGAGGATTCGTAACTACGATAATTACAGCTTCAGGCGCAAACCGGACAATCTCCTGCACAACCGAACAGACAATTTTAGAATTCCTTTGGAGAAGGTCAAGACGGGACATGCCCGGCTTTCTTGCAAGTCCTGCTGTCACAACCACAATCCCGCTTCCTTCCATGTCGGCATAATCAGCAGTTCCCACTATATCGTTTTCAAACCCGAGCAATGAACCTGCCTGTGCCATATCAAGCGCTTTACCTTCCGCCAACCCCTCCTTACAATCAACAAGCACAACATTCCCGAGTTTCCTCTCGAGAATAAGAAACGCAAGTGTTGCACCAACCTGCCCCGCTCCTATTATGGCTACCGCCGGCTTCATTATTCCTCCTCATCCACGGTATGGATTCCTCATCAAGTGCAGAATGACATAAAATATAACTATTCAGTAGACTGTGTTATTAAGCTTGGCAAGCTTGCCTTATAGTAACTTGGACTCTGTTCACTGAATACTTACCGTTTCCGGGTTCAAGGAATTGAACCCCTGCATCAGTCTGATAAATCAGGCAACTACAAATTATACAATAAGAATTTGCACATTACAATCAGGAATGATACAATCAAAATCATGGACGGCAAAACGGAATTATCACAAGATAAAACTTTTAAAAATATTGTCAAAAGCCTGCGGGAAGGGACAAAAGATATATGGGTACAGGGACTCTGGGATTCTTCCAGAACCTATTTTATTTCTGCCGTCTTCAAAAAACTACATGCTCCATGTCTCGTTATCGGGTACGGAGAAGAAGAAAGCGAACTCCTGTATCAGGAGTTGGAAACTTTNCTGCCACACGTTGAAATCTTCTCGCCCGAAGAAAAAATGAGCCTTCTTGCAAAACTTTTGTCCAAAGAACTGCTNCCCTTTGTAATCGTTACTTCAATCCAGACACTGCTTGAGACAATTCCACCGCCGGAACATCTAGCCCGGAACACACTGGAAATAAAAAAAGGCGATACAGCAAGCATCGAAGAAGTCAGGGAACATCTTCTAAGACACAATTATGAAAGAGCAAACGAGGTCATCGAAACAGGAGAATTTTCACCGCACGGATGTATCCTGGATGTCTTTCCTCCTCAGGAAAAAACCCCGTTTCGAATCGAGTTCGGAGAGAAAAAGGTAGAATCAATAAGAAGATTCAATCCAGGGACACAAAGGTCAACAGAAAAAGTGAAAAGCTGTTCTTTTTTTCCTGCAAAGTTATCGGCAGGACAGAAACTATCCACCCTATTGGCTTACGTTCCCGGAGAAACAATCATATTCATGGACGAGCCCATTTACATCAGGGAGAAAACCAGAGAAGTGGCACACATATCCGGGGAAACGGAAGACCACCCTATTAACTATGAACGCCTCATAAGAACATACCGCAAACACACCGTTATTTATTTATCTCTCCTGCCACAGAAGACTCCCGAGATGAAACCGGAAAAGACCTATGAACTGTCGATTTTATCTACTGAATGCAAAGCCTGCCAATTCGATTCTGTTGCGCAGAAAATCAGGAAGTGGATAGACGAGAAATTCACGATAATTTTCTACTGCAACAATGACGGAGAAAAGAAACGGTTAATAGAACTCCTTTCCGAGCATGGGATCAAATCCGCAAACAACATGGATTTCCGTATTGGATATCTGAGAGGAGGTTTTGTCCTGACCGGGATTAAACTGATATTCCTGAGCGACCAGGAAATATTCGGACGGTATCGCAGGCGTATCACGCGCCGCGTCAGAGGATTACCGATACAACTGGAATCAGAATTGACACCAGGCGATTATGTAGTTCACCTTGACCACGGAATAGGCAAATACCTCAAACTTGAAAACCTGCAGGTAGACGGTAGAGATTGTGAGTTTCTTGCAATCGAGTATGCAGGAGAAGACAAACTATATGTGCCTCCGTCACATATCCATCTCATCGAAAAATACATCGGGATAGAGGGAAAACCGCCTCCCGTTTACAAACTGGGGGGAAGTTCCTGGAGGCTTGCAAAACAGAGGGCTGTAAAAGCAGTACAGGATATTGCGGGAGAGTTACTTGAGCTGTACGCCATGCGGCAGATAAGTAACGGGATCAAATTCTCCACGGATACGGCATGGCAACATGAATTTGAGTCTGCTTTCCTGTATGAAGAAACCCGCGACCAGCTGAAAACCGTAGAAGAGGTAAAAGCTGACATGGAATCCCCGGAATCTATGAACAGGTTAATCTGCGGAGATTCAGGATACGGGAAAACAGAGATCGCCATGCGCGCAGCATTCAAAGCTGCTATGGATGGGAAACAAACTGCTGTCCTTGTCCCGACAACTATCCTCGCCGAACAACATTATACCGTATTTTCCGAACGTATGGCCGATTACCCGGTGAACATCGCCGTCCTAAGCAGATTCAAGACAGAAACCGACCAGAAAGAGGTCATAGCAGGACTGAGGAAAGGAATCGTGGACATAGTTATCGGAACGCACAGGCTGATCCAGAAGGACATATCTTTCCGAAATTTAGGGCTCGTAATCGTAGACGAAGAACAGCGTTTTGGCGTAGCACAAAAGGAAAAACTCAAGAGACTCAGGAAAACAGTTGATGTCCTTACAATGAGCGCAACTCCAATCCCGCGGACGCTTTATATGTCCCTTATGGGTGTAAGAGACATCAGCATCATTAATTCTCCGCCCGATAACAGGCTGCCTGTGGAAAGCCGGTTAATCCCGTTTGATAAAAAGTTGATACGCAATGCTATACTAAAAGAGATTGAACGCGACGGTCAGGTTTTCTATGTGCACAATCGTGTTGAAAGTATTAATATGACAAGAGATGCAATAGAAAAACTCGTACCGGAAGCAAGGACAGAAATTGCACACGGACAAATGTCCGAGAAAGAGCTTGAGAAAGTGATGAGGGATTTTACGGCAGCACACGTGGATGTCCTTGTATGCACCACAATTATCGAATCCGGGCTTGACATTCCCAATGCAAATACGATAATAATCGAGAAAGCTTCTTCCTTCGGTCTTGCTGACCTGTATCAACTCAGGGGAAGAGTCGGCCGGTATAAACATAAAGCATATGCATTTTTTATAATACCCGGACTTAAACCAGTAACCAACGATGCAAAAAAAAGATTGAAAGCGATTGAAGAACTGGGCGGGCACGGAGCAGGGTTCCATCTTGCAATGAGAGACCTGGAAATACGCGGGGCAGGCAACTTGCTCGGACGTGAACAGCATGGTCACGTCATTGCAATCGGATTCGATCTCTACTGCAAACTGTTAAAAGAGACAATCCTGGAATTGAAGGGGGAAAGGATAGACAAATCCGAACCTATTGTTGAACTTGGAGTGGAATTTTCCATCCCCTCCAGTTTCATACCCGAAGGCAGGAGCAGGATTAAAATCTATAGGAAGATGGCAGCGATTACCGACATGGAAAGTCTAAGGGAACTCAGAGAAGAATTGTGTGACAGGTACGGAACACTACCTCCAACGGTCATGAAGTTATTGAAGGCTCTTGAATTGAAAGCAAAAGCACAGGAGTCAGGCATTTCTTATCTGGGAGTGGACGGTAACAATGTCCGTATAAGATTCAGGGACCGGGAAGAAAGTTCTACATACAGGTTGACGAGTGTCGGGAATGACAGGGAAATGCTGGATGAAATCGGGAAAGTGATTGACAGCAAAAAAATAGGCTGACTGCATTTTTCCCGGGAAAGAGAGGTGCACTTTGAGAATTATGTATTGTATGCTGGCAGGGATACTCGTTGTCTTTCCTCTGCTCATTGCAAATGCAGAAGTAATCGAAGGAATAGCCGCAGTTGTAAATGACGGGATCATAACATACTCGGAGGTTGAAACGCGCGTAAAAGCAACCCCGAACGGGGAAGACTTGAGGAAAGAAATACTTGAAGAATTGATTGAAAAAAAACTCCTCCTCTCCGAAGCAGAAGAGGAAGGAGTTATGGTGTACGATGAAGAAATCGAGAAAAACCTGGAGATGATTAAGACAAAATTTGCATCAGAAGAAGAATTTCAATCACAGTTAAGAGAAGAAAACCTGACCCAAGATGAATTCAAAGATGCTTTGAAAGATAAGATGCTTCTGAATAAACTGATCGATTTTAGAATCAGAAGCAAGATTCAAGCACCTACTGAAGAAGAAGTTAAAAAGTTTTTTGAAGAAAACAGGGAGCGTTTCAAAGACGACCAGAAAGACTTCCCGGAAGTGCAAAAGGAAATTGAAACTTTTTTATACCGTCTGAAGATGGAAAAAGCTCTGGATGCATGGGTCAAGGAACTGAAAGAGAAAGCATACATCCGGATAATAGACATTAGTCCACAAACCAAAAACTGAAAGCCGGGCCTGCGAAAGTTCTTATCTAATGACCATGGTCTGGTGCAGAAAATCCAATGTCCAGAATGAAACCGGTTATTGCAGTTACTATGGGAGACGCCGCAGGAATTGGGCCGGAAGTCTGCCTTAAAGCAGTCGCTTCGGGAAAAATGGACTTCTGCCAACCGGTCATAATAGGATCCCGGGATGTGCTTGAAAACCTCGCGGCTGTTCTAAAACTGAGAACCAGCATCAATACCGTTAAGAATGTTGAGGAAATAAAACTTAAAAGGGGAGTAGCAAACCTTCTGGATATCGGGGGCATCCAATCAAACAAGCTAATTCCGGGGAGAACCAGCGCAATATGCGGACGCGCATCCGTCAACTACATCAGGAAAGCATCTGCTCTTGCAGCAAATAACCTGGTAGATGCCATTGTCACAGCACCAATCAGCAAACAAGCAATGCACCGGGCAGGACTAAAATACACGGGACACACCGAACTCCTGGCTGACATTTTCCGTGTTAAGAAAATAGTCATGATATTTGCCCGGGGGAATTTGCACATTGCAATTGTCACAAGACATATCCCCATAAGCGAAGTCTCAAGATCTATCACTAAAAAAGGGATAATCGACACAATCAATGTTATATATGCAGACAGAAAGCTTCTTGGACTCAGCAAACCTTCCTTTGCGGTCCTTTCTCTTAACCCGCATGCCGGCGAAGGAGGCATCCTTGGAAAAGACGAACAGAAAACAATCATACCTGCGATTAAGAAAGCAGCCGGGGATGGAATTAAGGTAGCAGGGCCATTCCCTGCTGACGGATTTTTTGGCACAAAGCGAGAAAAAAACTTCAACGTTGTAATAGCAATGTACCATGACCAGGGGCTGATCCCGTATAAGATGGCGGCTTTCGGCTGCGGAGTGAATGTAACGCTTGGACTGCCAATAATCCGCACATCGGTTGACCACGGCACAGCTTTTGACATAGCAGGTAAAGGAATTGCGGATCCATCGGGATTAACTGAAGCAATGAGATTAGCCGCTCTTATGGCAGGGAGAAAAAGGAAGCTTGGCAAAAAGTAAATTCGGGCAGAATTTTCTTATAGATAAAAAAATTATCCGCAGGGTAATAAACGCAGCAAAACTCTCACAGGAGGATACTGTCCTAGAGATAGGAGCTGGACACGGCGAACTCACCGGTCTCATAGCCGAGAAAGCAGAAAAAGTATTCGCCGTCGAGAGAGATAATGAACTATGCAGGTCGCTGCACCTGAAGTTTTCAAAATCTAAAAATGTTGAACTGGTCAAAAGAGATATTCTGAAGCTGGACATAGGCAAATTAGCCTTCCCAGAAAAAGAAAACCACACTCCCGGACACAGGAACAAACTAAAAATAATCGGCAATCTTCCTTATTACATAACATCCCCTATCCTAATGAAGTTATTCAGATCAAAGGATTATCTGGACTACATCACGATAATAGTTCAGAAAGAAGTATCGGACAGGATGGCAGCCAGTCCCGGGAGCAGAAGCTATAGCACTCTCTCGCTGGCAGTACACTATCATGCTAAAATCGAACATGTGTTTCCCATAAGCAGCAACTCGTTCCGTCCGCAGCCTGAAGTGGATTCATCTCTCATAAGCATGAGCATACGCAAAAAGGCCCCTGTTGACTTATCTGATGAAGAATCATTCTTCCGGTTCGTAAAAGGAATATTTGGCGGGAGGAGAAAAATGTTGTATAATGCTATCTCAAGAGTGACTCCTGTTGAGAAAAAAGATGCAGAGAAGCTTCTTTTGAAGATTGATATTGACCCGCGGGCACGNCCTGAAACTATCAGTCTGAATAAATTTGCGAATATATTTGAAACTATAAAAAGGTANAGCGTGCAATGAAAATAACGTCAGAAGTAGTCAGCTATGTTGCAAAACTCTCGCGTCTACGCCTGAACACTGAAGAACATAAACTGTTTACAGAACAACTTAACCAAATCCTTTCCTACATGGAAAAACTAAACGAACTCAATACTGAAAATATCGACCCGACTTCCCATGTCCTTCCGCTAAAAAATGTGTTAAGGGAAGATAAACTATTCCCTTCCCTGCCCATAGATGAAGGACTTGCCAATGCACCGGACAAAAGCGGAGGATATTTCAAAGTACCCAGGATAATAGAATAGTGAAACTGAACGAGCTGACAGCACATGAGATAAGGGACCTTCTTAAAGAAGGCAAGACTTCAAGCGAAGAAGTTACAAAAGTCATATTCGAAAGGATAGAGGAAGAGGAAGATAGAATAGGAGCCTATGTAACTTTGACCAGGGATACTGCTCTGGAACAGGCGAGAATGGCTGATAAAAAGCGTAAGGAGGACGCTGTCGTATCCGCGCTTGCAGGTATACCGATTTCCATCAAGGACAATATCTGCACCCGGGGGATAAGAACAACATGCTCTTCAAAAATACTCTCTAATTTTGTGCCTCCGTATCAATCAACTGTTTTTGAAAAACTTCTTTCCCGGGACTTAGTGCCTGTAGGCAAGACGAATATGGATGAGTTTGCAATGGGTTCATCTACGGAAACTTCCTTTTTCGGCACAACTCATAACCCATGGAATCTCGAGACAATTCCCGGAGGTTCAAGCGGCGGGTCGGCAGCCTCAGTTGCAAACAACGAAACAATAGTATCAATTGGTTCAGATACAGGAGGTTCAATCCGCCAGCCGGCTTCCCTGTGCGGAGTAGTCGGATTAAAACCCACTTATGGGAGAGTATCGCGTTTCGGTCTCGTAGCTTTCGCCTCTTCTCTTGACCAGATAGGCCCGCTGACCAAAGACGTGGAGGATACTGCACTGCTGATGAATATCATCTCCGGGCATGATAAAAAAGACAGTACTTCAGCCAACACACCGGTTCCCGACTACACATCAGCCTTAACCCGTGATATCAAAGGACTCGTTGTGGGTATTCCCGGAGAATATTTCGTAGCCGGCATGGATAGCGAAGTGGAAACCGCAGTAAAAAAAGCAATAGGATTACTTGAAAAATCAGGAGCAAAGCTGGAAGAAATCTCACTGCCGCATACAGACTATTCTATAGCCGCATACTATATAATTGCCACTGCCGAGGCGAGTTCGAATCTTGCGCGTTATGACGGAGTTAAGTACGGTTACAGGTCTGAAGAAGAAAGTTTGATGATGATGTACGAGAAAACACGCAGTGAAGGTTTCGGTGCCGAGGTCAAAAGAAGAATAATGCTCGGGACATATACATTGAGCACAGGATTTTATGATGCCTATTATCTTAAAGCACAGCGTGTCAGGACACTTATCAAACAAGACTTCGAAAAAGCATTTGAAAACTGCGATTGTATAGTCACCCCGACTGCTCCAACCCCTGCATTTAAAATCGGCGAAAAGACTGAAAATCCCCTGCAGATGTATTTATCCGACATTTTTACAATACCCGCCAACCTTGCAGGGATACCTGCCGTATCAATTCCCTGCGGTTTCAGCAAAACAGGACTTCCTATAGGTCTGCAGATAATGGGTAAAGCCTTCGACGAAAAGACTATCCTCAAAATCGCACATGCTTACGAACAGGACACTGACTGGCACCTTATGGTCCCAGGGGAAAAACACCAAATTAAAAACCGTATCTCGTGAATCGTGAATCGTATCTCGTAAAAGATAAAAGCTTTAACGGACGACGAAAAATGAAAACACAGTATGAAACTGTGATTGGGCTTGAAGTACACGCTGCATTATCAACAGAAACTAAAATCTTCTGCGGCTGCGGAACTAAGTTCGGTGCTGAACCAAACTCACAAGTCTGTCCGGTCTGTCTTGGTATGCCCGGAGTCTTACCGGTACTTAACGAACAAGTAGTGGAATACGCAGTTAGGACAGCTCTTGCTTTTAACTGCAACATTAACCTTTACAACACATTTGACAGAAAAAATTATTATTATCCCGACCTGCCAAAAAATTATCAGATCTCACAGAACTACTTCCCAATCGCCGCAGACGGACACATAGACCTGTCCACAGACACAGGAAAAAAACAAATCCGTATTAATAATATTCATATGGAAGAAGATGCAGGGAAAAATCTGCATGCTGAAGACACAAAATTGCTTGACGCAAGTCTTGTAGATTTCAACCGTACGGGAGTCCCGCTTCTTGAAATTGTTACATATCCCGATATGCGAAATATGCAGGAAGTTGAAAAATTTATGACGGCTCTAAGAAACATCCTGCTTTACATAGACGTATGTGACTGCAAAATGGAAGAAGGAAGCCTAAGATTTGAAGCTAACGTTTCACTCCGGCCAGCCGGAAGCAAACAGCTCGGGAACAGAGTGGAAATGAAAAACCTGAACTCTTTCAAAATGGTACTGAAATCCCTCCAATATGAAATCATACGGCAGGGGAAACTGCTCACGGAAAACGAGGAAGTTCTTCAGGAAACCAGGTTGTGGGACGAAAAACTGGGGCGGACACATCCAATGCGCAGCAAAGAAGAAGCACATGATTACAGGTATTTCCCTGAACCTGACCTTGTTCCGGTCATTATTACTGAAGAGGTTGTAGACAAAATCCGCCGTGCCCTGCCGGAACTGCCGTCAGCGAAAGCTGAACGTTTCGTGAACGAACATGGACTGCGTCCTTACGACGCAGACGTGTTGACCTCAAACCGTGCCCTTTCCGATTTTTACGAAAAGACAGCGGGGATATTCCATGATGCAAAGACTCTGAGCAACTGGATCACGGGAGAACTGCTCGGGCTCCTTAATGAAGAAGGCGAAAAAATTGAAAACTGTAAAATCATACCGCAGGACTTTGCAGAATTGCTTGAACTTCTGGAGAAAGGAAAAGTGAACGCCCCTTCCGCAAAAAACATATTAAGAGAGATGTTTCATTCGGGTAAGAAACCTGATAACATAATTGAAGAAAAAGGCCTTTTACAGATAAGTGATGAGGAAAGCATCAAAGAAATAATTATGAAAGTAATCTCTGATAACCAGGCTCCCGTAGAGGACTTTCGTAAAGGGAAGAAGAAAGCACTCGGATATCTTGTAGGACAGGCAATGAAAGCTACCAAAGGCAGAGCCAATCCCGCAGTCGTAAACAAGTCGCTTATTGAAGCATTGGAAAAACAGGATTAAAACTGTACTTACCTGATTTATCAGGCAATAACAGGTCTCATAAATGTCGACCCTACAAATACTTGAAAAGGAAAATTTCAAGATAAAGCGGAGGTAGAAGTATGCATGATGTAACTACTGTCATTCTTGCTGCAGGCAAAGGAACAAGAATGGTATCTAACATGGGAAAGCTCGTGCATGACCTGTGCGGTCAGCCGCTTGTTAAGCATGTAGCTGATGCAAGCATGAACTGCGGCATCAAGCGGAATATTGTCATAGTCGGTCATACCTCGGAAGAAGTAAAGAAAATCCTGGGGGACAATTTTGAATATGTGCTTCAGAAAGAACAGGCAGGAACAGGACATGCTATCATGCAGGCATCCCACTTGCTCAAAGAGTTCAAAGGAGATCTACTGGTTTTACCCGGAGATGCTCCCTTCCTTGACTCCGATATACTGAAAACTCTCTTGAACCACCATAAGAAGACCGATGCTGCCGTCACAATTCTGACTGCCGTTCTCCCTGACCCCGGAAGTTATGGCAGAATAGTCCGCACGCCTGACGGAGAAGTCACAAAAATTGTCGAGAGGAAAGATGCCCACCTAAAAGAAATCGAAGTGAGAGAAGTTAACGGTGGAGTCTATTGTTTTAAATGCGAAGTGCTGTTTGAGCTTCTGCCGGAAGTTGACCGTCATAATTCGCAAGGAGAATATTACCTGACCGACGTAATAGAACTTATGTTTACTAAAAACCTGAATGTTGAAACAGTAGTTGCAGACGACCCCACTGTCGTCCTTGGAATAAACAACCGCTGTGAATTGGCGCAAGCTCTCAGGATTTTCAGAGAGAGAATTCTTAAAAACCTGATGCTTTCGGGTGTAACCGTAATGGACCCTGCCACCACATTCGTCGATTCGACTGTAGAAATCGGAAAGGATACGGTCATATACCCCTATACGGTATTAGAAAAGAGGACAGTAATAGGAGAAAACTGCACAATCGGACCACATGCCCATTTGACAGATGCAAAAATCGCTAATGGTGTCTCTATGGAATCTTCGGTCATTGAAGGAAGTACTGTTCCGGACAATACAAAACTTCAACCTTACTCATACATAAAGAATCAGAAGTAAAACAGATAACAACACAATGGAAAAACACATATACACTATAACCGAAATCACACGCAACATACGGGACATCCTGGAAAATAACCTTCCGGATTTATGGCTCGAGGGGGAAGTTTCAAATCTCAGGCTCCCGTCCTCAGGACATCTGTATTTCACATTAAAAGACAAAGAAGCACAGCTGAAATGTGTCATGTTCAGACACTTGAACCAATCCCTGAAATTTGAGTTGAAAGACGGTATGCTTGTCATCGCCCACGGAGGAATAAGTGTCTATGAGAGAAGAGGCGACTACCAGTTACTGGTTGAGACACTGGAACCCAAGGGGCTGGGGGCACTGCAGCTGGCATTTGAACAACTGAAGAAAAAACTTGAAAAAGAAGGGCTTTTCAGCGCCGAGCACAAGAAACCAATTCCATTCCTGCCGAGAAAGATAGGCATTGTAACTTCGCCCACAGGAGCGGCAATCCGGGATATCCTGAACATTATCAAGAGACGATTCTCCCGCGTTGAAATTGTTATAAACCCTGTCAGGGTTCAGGGGGAAGGTGCCGCGGAAGAAATCGCAGCGGCAATCCGGGAATTTGAAGAGATAGGAAAAATAGACGTCCTTATTGTGACACGGGGCGGCGGTTCAATCGAAGACTTATGGGCATTTAACGAGGAAGCTGTCGCAAGAGCTATTTTTCATTCCCCGATCCCGATAATCTCTGCAGTCGGACATGAGATAGATTATACTATAGCAGATTTCACTGCTGACCTGCGTGCTCCTACCCCGTCCGCAGCAGCTGAGCTCGTCGTGGCGGAAGAAGATAAACTTGTGGAAAGAGTCCACTCTGCCAGAGAGAGGATAATGCTGAGTATTGATACCTACCTTTCTAAACTAACAGACAAAGTTGAGACTCTACACAAGGGATACGGGTTCCGCGGGTTTGAAGACAAACTAAGACAATATGCCCAGCAGATTGATGACCTGGGAGAAAACCTGAGTTTAAGAATGGAAAAAACGTTGCAGCTGCGGAAAAGCCGACTTGAGAACATGACCGGCAGGCTAACAACCCTGGACCCTGAATCCGTCCTCAGGCGCGGATACAGCCTTACCTTCAAGCTGCCGGGAAGGACAATCATAAGGGATATTGCCGGTATTGAGGAAGGCGATCTGGTTGAAGTGAAAGTTCAACACGGCTCATTCATATCAAAGGTTGAGGAGAAAAAAAGCTATGCCACAGAAAAAGATGAAGTTTGAACAGGCTCTGGAAAGGCTTGAAAAAATTGTGAGCCTTCTTGAAGCAGGCGGTAAAACATTGGAAGAATCCCTGAAACTGTTTGAGGAAGGAACAAAACTCGCGAACTTCTGTTCAAAAAGGCTTAAAGAAACAGAAAACAAAGTGGAGATATTGAAACGCGGAGAGAGCGGTAAGCAAAAGCGCAAAACCCCAAAATTGCAGGAAGACGGAGTTGAAGAAACAAAAACCGAACAGGAGCAGGATGAAGGACTTCTCTTCCGATGAACATAGCAAAATATCTGGAATCAAGAAAAACAATTATTGACAGGGCACTGGATAAATATATACCGCCCAAATCCACATACCCGCCTGAGATCCATCGCGCGATGCGATACAGTCTCTTTCCGGGCGGCAAAAGATTCAGAGCAATACTCGTGATTGTGTCCAGTGAAGCCGTCGGCGGTAAAACACAGAAAGTCTTACCATCTGCCTGTGCAATGGAACTTATTCACACGTATTCATTAATTCACGATGACCTGCCTGCAATAGACAACGACGATTACCGCAGAGGTAAACTCAGCACACATCGTAAATTCGGGGAGGCAGCTGCAATCCTTACAGGAGATGCTCTTCTATCCCAGGCGTTCCTGCTCATCACACAGAATGCAGAAAAACCCGGGATCTCCGATGGAACAGTAGTTCGTGTTATGCGCGAAACAGCAGAAGCAATAGGAAGTTCCGGTATGGTAGGCGGACAAATCGTCGATATTCGCAGAAAAAGGAGATATACCAGGAAGGAAATTGAGTATATTCACACCCGTAAAACAGGTGCTCTTATCAGAAGTTCAGTCAGGATTGGAGCCATCCTCGCAGGAGCAAAACCTGCCGAACTGCAAAAACTCACCGGATACGGAGAGAATATCGGACTGGCTTTCCAGATAGCAGATGATATTCTCGACGTTGATTCTAAAAATGACGAACCGAATTACGTCTCTGTCTTTGGAGCAGAAGCTTCCAGAGAAAAAGTCAGGGAACTTGTCTGTGAAGCGAAGAAAAAAGTGCAGGTATTCGGGAAAAAGGAAAGCGCTATACTGAATTTCATCGCCGACAGCCTCAATCCGGAATACTCCTCATCCACACGTCCCTGATATTTACAAGAGCATCTGCTGCAAACCCGGGGCAAGTTCAGCAAATTGGTCATTACTTCTCCCCGGCACAGCAAGCTCTGTGGCTGCAACTACAACTCTCAGGGTTCAATCATAATCTTAAGGGATTTTTCCCCTTTCATAGCAAGTGCCACAGCTTCTGACAGTTTATCGAGTTTGAAACGGTGAGTTATCAGCTCTTTGACTTTTATCCTGCCGTTCTTTATAAGCTCCAGAGCAGTTACTTGCTCTAAAGAGGTCGAGGAATAACTTCCGAGAATAGTAACCTCTGAATGATATATGAAGTTCGGATCAAGCTTCAGCAGTGAACCCTCCGGGGATTCAGCAAAAAACATCACCCTGCCGCCTCCGGAAACGAAGTTCAGGCTTTCTTCCAGAGCATCTGTGTTCCCAACCGCAACAATGACAATATCCGCACGGTTGACTTCCTTCGCAATTTTCTCAGTACTATCCCTGGAAGGATTTACGACCTTGTCCGCCCCGAGTTTCAACGCAAAATCAAGACGAAAATCTACCAGGTCACTGACAATTACATTGGAAGCTCCCGATAACAAAGCCAGTTGAAGATGCAGCAATCCCACGGGACCTGCTCCAATTATCATAACAGTATCCCCGCGTCTTATCTCGCACTTGTTAACCGCGCGCAAACAACAGGCAACTGTTTCCGTAAAAGCAGCCTGTTCATACGATAGGCTGTCAGGAATCCTGAAGGTAGATTTTTCAACACTGCGGGGCAGAACCCTCATGTATTCGGAAAAGCCCCCGGGAACTATATTTGTCTTCTTAAAACTCTCACATTGGCTATAACTTCCGTGCCGGCAATATCTGCATGTGAAACACGGGACATGATGGCTTACTACAACTCTTTCCCCGACTTTAACTCCTTCTATCCCCTCCCCAACCTCCGCTATATCTCCCGCAACTTCATGGCCAAGGACTGCCGGGACAGCAACAGTTTTCCCTCTGATTTTGCTTACATCCGTGCCGCACAACCCGCATACTCTTACTTTAACAAGGATTTCCCCTTCCCCTATAACGGGTTTGTTAACATTCTCATACCTTATATCATTAATGTCGTGAAACGAGGCAATTTTCATTCTTTTACAGTGTCTATAAACTCTTTTGCCAGACGAATAGGTTTTGTGACAATCCTTACGGGCAGAGAAGTGATGAAGGATGTTAAATCTTTTCGCATTTCTTCGGTCATACGATGCGGTTTTGTAAGAATTCTGTCCAGCGTATCAGCAGTGTAAGATTCAAGGATTCTCTTCCTGTCAAGAGAAATTTCCGTCCCGCATTCTTTGCACCTTATCCTGTGAAGATACTTCCCGCTATACGTAATCATATGAAGTGTTTCCTTATCGCAGTGAAGACAAAAAAGCTCGGTTTCTATTTTATTCGACATTTTCTATCCCCCTTTTAAGGTTTAACACTCCTGACTACCCGCTCATCATCCCTGTTTTTTCTCCCATCGCAGCAGATGAGCAACTTTTGCCAGTGTTCCGCCATCCCGAATCTCTTTTCTGATACGGTTTTCTCTCTCGAGGACATCCATAGCACGATTTGTGATTTCTGCTGCTTCTTTACCCGGGATGACAACAACCCCATCATCATCCCCTACTATCCAATCCCCGGGATGAACAACTGTCCCGCCGATTTTTACAGGAACGTTTATTTCCCCAAACCCTTTCGGCTCTCCCGCAGCAGGAACAATAAGTTTAGAAAAAGCAGGGAATTTAAGTTTTTTTACCTCGTCGACATCTCTAATCGCCCCATCAATGACGACTCCTGCTATTTTCTTCTGAACCGCACTACAGGTTGCAAGTTCACCCCACACTGCAGGTTCAATGCCCCCGGAATCTATAACAATCACATCCCCCGGGCTTGCTATATCAATTGCTTCAACCGGTTTAGCCCAATCTCCGGGATATGTCCTCACAGTCACAGCAGAACCGACCATTTTCAGCCCATTCATAACAGACGTTATTCCGGATAACTCTCCCTGCCTGTGCATAGCATCACTGAGATTGGCTGTTGAGACTTTTTCAAGAACTCCCCTGATTTTGCCGGCAGCCACCCTCTTGTACAGTGTTGTTTTAACTCCCTTCCCTGTCTTAACTGCAAGCTTAATCTTTTCAGTTGCAGAACGCGCATCAGCAGACTTGGTCACTGCTCCTCCAACGATTACGATGCCAGCTCCGGCTTTAACAACCTTAGCCGCAGTCTCAGAATTTATTCCTCCTGCAACTCCAACAGGAATGCTAACCGCTGAAACTACTTCCCTCAAACGCTCAAACGGGTCAACAGCCTGCATCTGTTCATCAATAGCGATGTGCACAGTTATAATGTCAGCACCCATATCTTCTGCTTCAACTGCTCTTTCTTTTACATTCTTTACTCCGATTGTATCAACAACAATTTTCGCTCCATAATTTTTCGCCGCCTTTATACACTCTCTGAGTGTGGCATCAGGAGCTACCCCAAGACAATCAATAATATCCGCACCGGCTTTTGCAGCACATTCCACTTCTACCCGTCCTGCATCCATAACTTTCATATCAGCGACTATCACCTTGTCCGGGAACTTCGCTCTTAATTGTCTTACAGCCTCAAGCCCCTCACTCTTAATAAGAGGAGTCCCGGCTTCCAGCCAGTCAATTCCTCCCAGCACTGATTCCTCAGCCACCTTTATAGCCCTGTCAATGTCCACAAAGTCGAGCGCAAGCTGCAGTACGGGTTGTTTCATATCCGCATTCATGTATGAATAGCCTTTCCAAACACCGAATGGCTTGCTTCCATTATTGCTTCACTAAGAGTCGGATGCGCATGTATCGTGTCAACTATATCTTCGGCAGTTCCCTCAAGTTTCATCGCAATTGCTGCTTCTCCTATGAGATCTGCAGCCTGCGGTCCGATAATAAAAACTCCAAGAATTTCTCCCGAAGAGGCATCAGCAATAATCTTAACCATCCCTTCCGTCTTACCAATCGCCCATGCCTTACCAAGAGCTTTGAACGGAAACTTACCAATCTTGACTTCTCTTCCCCGTTCTTTCGCAGTATTTTCGGAAATCCCAACCGCAGCCACTTCAGGTTGTGTAAAAATGCAACGGGGTACTATATCATACTGCATACAAGCACCCGACCCAACAGCATTTTCCGCCGCTACTATCCCTTCGTGAGATGCCTTATGCGCAAGCAGCATCCCGCCAACAGCATCGCCTATCGCATAAATCCCTCCAACGGAAGTTTCCATCCTCTCGTTAACTTTGATAAATCCCCTCTCATCCAGTATACCCATTTTCTCAATGCCCAGATGCTTTGTATTTGGAACCCTGCCGACAGCAACAAGAACTTTATCAGCTTTCAGCACATCTCCCGACGAGAGTTTTGCACTAACAATTCCTTCCCCTATTTCCAGACTTTCAACTTTTGACCCTGTATACACATCTATTTTCTCCTGTTTCAGGCTTTTCTCGAGAAGGGCTGCAATCTCACTGTCTTCGCCGGGAAGCAATTGGTCCATCTGCTCCACAACACTCACATCGGTTCCGAGTGCAGAAAATATATACGCAAACTCAACTCCAATTGCCCCGCCCCCTATCACCAGAAGTCTGTCAGGGACTTCCTTTAAACGGAGAATTTCTGTGCTCGTAATCACCCTTTCGCCGTCGAACTGAAAAACTGCCGGTTTTGCGGGAAGAGAACCTGTCGCAATGATAATGTTTTCAGTTACCATCTCTTCTTCAACATCATTTTCTTTCTTTATCGCGATTTTACCCGGAGCAATACCAGTGACTTTCCCCTTTACCAGTTTGATACCGTTCTTACCGAAGAGAAATTCTATCCCTTTAACCAGCTGACTTACAATTCTTTCTTTCCTTGCAACCATCCCGGGAAAATCAGGCGCGGCTCCCTCAACATTTACCCCAAACTGCTTCGCATCACGCATTTGTAGAAGCACTTCGACTGACGCAAGCAAAGTTTTTGTGGGAATGCATCCTGCATTGAGACAGACTCCCCCCAATGAATTTTCTTCTATAACCGTTACATCAGCTCCGAGCTGTGCCGCCCGGATAGCAGAAACATACCCTCCCGGTCCCGCCCCTACAACAACAACTTTTTTATCTGATGCCATTTTTTTCTCCTATATGATACCCATTGGTTATGGGCATCCTTTCCCCAGGCTGTCCGGGAACAATGTTCACTCCCGCCGGAGACTGTCTCCTCTTGTACTCACTCTTGTTCACCATGTTGATAACTCTTGCAACCGTCCTGGAACTGAACCTCCTATCCTCGGTTATCTCTCTACAACTCTTCCTATCTTCGAGATAACACTTCAGAATCTCATCCAGGACAGGATAAGGAGGCAGGGAATCCCGGTCAGCCTGCCCGGGCCTCAACTCCGCAGTCGGAGCCCGCACAAAAACAGATTCAGGAATTATTTTGTCCTCTCTGTTCCTGAATTCTGCCAGTTCATAGACACGGGTTTTATAAACATCACCAAGAACGCTGAACCCTCCCGCAAGATCTCCGTACAGAGTACAGTATCCACAGGAAATTTCACTTTTATTCCCTGTAGCAAGGACAAGCCACCCGAACTTGTTCGAGAGGGACATCAGGATGCTTCCCCTGATTCTCGCCTGAATGTTCTCTTCGGCAGTATCAACTTTTCGTCCCTGAAATTCTCTTCTAAGTCCTGTAAGATAACTTTCGAACATATCATTTATCGGAATCCTTATAAATTTAATTCCCAGATTCTTTGCAAGAATTTCAGCATCCTTTTGGGTCTCACACGAAGAGTATTGCGAAGGCATTGAAACACCTACGAGGTTCTTGTTCCCAAGAGCATCACAGGCAACCAGAGCGGTCAGTGAAGAGTCTATCCCGCCGCTCAAACCAACCACAGCTTTNCTGAAACCGTTCTTTCTTATGTAATCTCCCGTACCGAGGACAAGAACACTATAAATCTCCGCGNCATGATNCAACTGTCTAAATTTNCCGGAGCTAATAGCAGGCTTGCGAACAGTTTTCAGGTTCCCAAGATTGACACAATCCTTCCTTTTTCTTATCAACGGTTCTATATCAAGGTCACAGACAACCAAAGCTTCTTCAAACTGCTTTGCACAGGCAACTTCCCTTCCCTTAGAATCCAGGACAAAACTCCCTCCGTCAAAAACAAGTTCATCCTGACCGCCGACCATATTGTTAAAACAGACATGCAGATTTGACTTTTTTGCTTCTTTTTTAATTGACCTTCGTCTCAAACCTGTTTCATCCATATTGTAGGCAGATGCCGAAATCTGAAAGATTAACTTTGCTCCCTTCCTACACTGTTCTTCAGCCAACCCGCCTTTGCAGATATTCACACCGAAAGGAATTCCGTTCAGGCTGAATATGCATGTTCCGGCCCCTTTTTTGAAATAGATCTTCTCATCAAAACCGCCGCATACAGATAGTTCCGATTTGTGACAACAGGTTATCAGCTTGCCGTTTTTGATAACCGCCGCTGAATTATAAATATTGTTTTCCTCATCCTTATCCAAACATCCTAATATAACAATTATACCCGAAACATTTCTAACTATATGATTCAATGCTTTCAGACTATCCTCTATAAAGCTCTCCTTGAGTAACAATCCCCCCGGAGGATAACCACATATGCCAAGTTCAGGAAAACTTACCAGATCAGCCCGGGCTCTCTTTGCTTTTTCAACAAAAGACAAAACCTTTTCAGTGTTGTAACGTAATCTTCCGACAACCGGGTTAATTTGTGCAAGTGCTACTCTTATAGCGGACATAATCAATACCCACCAAATGCAGACGCAAACATTTCAAACCTTTTCGTAAGGATCAAAAAGTTTCTTATACTCTTCAAGAACAAACCTATCAGTCATTCCTGCAATATAATCACATATAGCTCTTCTCGGTTTTTCTGCCTTAATCTTTTCCTGTGTCGCAGGCG
>JGI24724J26744_10000874_pt1 | contig 21242 bp, 12 predicted proteins | sample Cruoilmetagenom7_FD_26744 | JGI IMG/M metagenome (IMG submission 26744) | reverse complement strand
TTTTTCTATTCNGATCTTGTTAGATACTATTTTCCATGCTAAGATTCCATCTATAAATTCTTCAACATATACATTATTCCCCTTATATTGAAAGCTGAACAAAGGTTTTGGTATTTTGTGTTTAATTTCATTAGAAATATCTGGATCCAGAAGGATTTTTTTTGTCCACAGATTATTTTTTTTGATTTTATCATCAATTATTGAATTTACAGCAATTCTTAATACAAATTTTGTTTTAGAAAAATTGTCAGATACAATAAGAATAAGAGGCCCTCGCACTCTCAGATAAAATTGTATAAGTTTAAGCTTGAATTTTGCGCAGCTTTTTTTTTCAAGCTGCCCCTGCAGCCATAAGATAAACGTGTTTATTCCATCTTCTACAGTTTTAGAAGCTATAAAAAAATAACCGTCATGAAAAAATTTATAAATTTTTAAACTGTGCAGCACTTTAATTGAAAAGTGTACATATTCAGGAAGGTGGAAAGAGTTTTTTTCATCAGTCACAATCTCTTCCATGTTTTCTAGGGAAGGGATCGGGACAAATGCCCTGCTTTTTTTATATCCTGCTTTTTTTAATAGTTTTTTATAGGTATGCAGGCTGTAGCTGTTAGTAGTTGTTATATTTGGGCTTAATATATTAAGCTTAAAAAAAAATTTGAATTTTTTAATGCAATAACGATTATTAGCTGTAAATATCAAATTTCCATTTTCAGATAAAAGATTAGATATTATTGATAAAAACATATTAAAGGAGATAGTATTATCTTTTTCTTTTACTTCCCAAACGACTAAATCATATAATTTGCCGCATTTAATTGATAAGCAAGGGTCTGCAACAAAGTCGCAGTTTGTAAAAAAGTCCGTAAAATCATGCTTTTCAGCCAGATGCAAATTGCCGATAACAAGCACATTGCACTTACTGTCTTTGTTAAGCAAAAATGCAATCTTGCTGCTTATAAGGCCATATGAGTCATGGGTTCTATTTGCTTTTAAGTCCATATTATATTTACAAGCTAAAAATTTTAAAACTGCACAATTAGTTATTAGTTCGTGGATTTATTACCAAAGCACGATATGATTTTACATTTCAGAATATTTATACATCATCTCTGCAGCTGATCATCCTTGCTGGATTGCCAGCAAGAATGCAATATGGTTTGTATTTTTTTATTCCTACAACAGCTCCTGCAGCAACAACAACACCATCAGGAAGACAAACTCCAGGAGATATAAATGCATTTGAGCCTATAAACACATCATTTCCTATGGATACTTTTGCTTTTTGTTGGCCCTGATCATTTATCAGCTTATTTTTATTTTTATAATTGTGGTTGACACTCCAGATTTTTACTCCTGGAGCAAGCTGAACATTGTTGCCTATCTGAACTTCGCCGAGGGCCTGAATGAAATTGTCATTTCCAATATTAACATTATCGCCCACAGATAGATTTTCAATTGATCTGAATCTTGCACCTGCAAAAATTTTTAGATTTTTCCCTGAATGTTTAAAATGTTTTGACAGATATTTAGCTCTTAGCATATTCCCAAATAACCCTGGTGTGTCCATTATAGCCCAATAATAGTAATATTTTCTTTCACAAGGATCGCGAAGATCCCAGTAAAGGCGTTTAAGCAGAGAGAAAAAACCTGTATCAGATTTCATTTTTAATCTCCAATGTTATAATATTTTTTCAAACAAGATCTGGCAGTATATGAGTCAGGGAAAAGGTATCGGGAAAACAAGTCTGAAGATAAGGAACACGAGGACGAAACAAGTTTTATTTATGCACCTTATAGAAGAGAAAAAAAAGATACCATGAAGCTAAATATTTAAGGATTGTAAGCGCATTTATTAAAAGATGGTTATAAAAAAAGTCTATAATAATTTATTGGTTTGAATACAAGTAAAGTATATAACCTAAGCCTGTAATGTATATTTTATATAGTAACTATACTAAATGTCAATAAAAAAAGACTGAAGACATTTCATGAACATTATGAAGTTTTTCTATATTGTTTAATGATTTCTGGCAGTTGTCCGGGATTTTTGAAAGCAGCAAGTAAAACATGTCTTAACTCAGGTGGAAATATTGGCAGTATAAGNGTACATGTTCCAAATGCAATCATGATGAAAAAATTAAAAATCAAAGATTTAATTAAACCATGGGGACCTATTCTTGAAGCTAAATATGATAAAATACCTATTGCAATCAATAAAACAACCTTTTTCCATGGTAAATTCATATTATAATATCGGTTTGCTCTTAAGGTAATCCAAATAAATCTGGCACCAAATGCGATTACAGTGGACCAGGCTGCACCAAATGCACCGAACCTTGGGATAAAAAAATAATAACCTATTGTGGCTAATATAGCGGCTATAATAGTACCGTAGGTTATTTCGATTGTGTTTTTTTTAATTAAAATTCCAAGATTTGTAAATCCTGCCCAGGCATTAAAGACATAAGCAGATAAAATAATAGGTACGATGCCGTAAGCTGGCCAGAAATGAGGACTTGCCATTATTTTTATAAGATCTTTGATAAATACTGAAATTCCCACAGCAAGAGCTATAATTGCAAAATTATACATAATAAAAGTGTTTTGATATGTATTTTCAGCATCAGCTTTTTTGTATATTTTATATTTTTCAGAGTCCCATATGCTGGCAAATGGGGTAGCTATTAAGAAATTTAATAAAAATCCGAACTTGTATCCCAAAGCATAAATTCCCACATCTTTCAGATTACTGAAAACGCGCAGGAAATATCTGTCTCCAAATGCAATATAAAAAGATATGATGCTTGTTAAAATCATTGGAATGCTAAAACTTGTCAATTTTTTTGATTTTTCCCATGATACTTTAGAGCCTGTCTGAGAAAAGGTGTATATTATTAATAAAAAAGAGATAACAGCCCCTGATAAAACTGCGCTGTAAATAACGCCTTCAATATGCATTTTTTTTATTACTACAAGATATATATTAAGACCCAGTTGTAACGAAAGCTTTATGATACTGAAAAAGATAAAAATCCATGGTTTTTGCTTTGCTCTAATAAAAGCCATGGGAATTTCCGTGAGAGGTTGAAATAGCAGAATTAAAGAAAAAAAAAGCAGATTGGAAGCTTCATCTGTATTTCCGAAAACAGCAAGTGTTATAGGTTCAATAAATATTGTTATAACAATAATTCCCATACAGTTTAGAATAAAGCAAAGAAATAGAGATGTTGATATTACTTCATTTTTATCATGATAAGCTTTGTACTCACCATAATATCTGAAAATTGCCTGAGTTATTTTAAGCCCGAATATTATGCTTATAAAATCAATTATCATGGAAAGAAGTTCTATGGTGCCATAATCCTGGGGAGATAAGCAGCGGGTGTAAATAGGAAGCATTATAAAACTGATTGCGCGCCTTAAAATATTGCCTAAAAGATATATGCTTCCATGACTTAGTATTTTAGATTTTTCCTGTTTCATTATTTATATTAACGTTTGGATGGTTCCCAGAAAGTTTGGCGTTTTCCTTTGAAAAAATTTATCCATGAGATAAATATCGCGAAATTAACTGAAATAAAATAATAAGATAGTTTCATAACAGTGTAAAATGGCGACGGAGTTTTTATTGTATTCAATGATTTGAAATAGCAAAATGCCAGATAATAGAAAAAAACCTGCACAGTAAATGTCAGATAAAATAAAAATGATGATGACATTATTGCTGCATTTGAAATTAAGGCTGTAATCATCCAGAAAGGTACAAGCCATTTGCACAGTTTATGGCTAAACAGCTGCCATGAGAAAAGACCATATTTAAATGGGTTCAGCAAAGAAAGGTTTTTCATGAAAGCAGATATTCCTCTTAATACAGTTCTGACCTTTCTATCAAATTCTTTTTTTTCATCTGATATATTATTGTAATATCCAATGCTGTAAGGATCACTTATTCCTTTAAGACCAAGTTTGACAGAGTTTAAAAGAGTGTTGAAATCACTTGGCAGATCGCAAGACCAGTTCTCACAGACTTTTTTTCTGGCTGCAAAAAAAGATCCGCTCAGTCCAACAATGGTATTGGCCTTTGATTCCAGCTTTCTTAAATACATTTCATATTTTACATATGCCCCTTCTCCTCCGGTTTTCCCGTTTTTGTCAATAAACCTGTCTTCACTGCTGACACATCCTACATCTTGATTTTGGAAGTTATTTACAATAGTTGAAATGGCATCAGACGATAAAATCGTGGCAACATCGGAAAAAACAAGTATTTCACCGGATGAGGCATCAATTGCATATTTTTGTGCGTTTTCCTTTCCTTTTCTTTTAGGAGCTCTTACAAGTTTTATCTTTTGCCTGTGATATGATTTCACTATTTCGTCTGTTTTATCGCTGGAGCAGTCAGATGCCACAATAATTTCTAACTTTTCTTTTGTATAGTTTTGAGCCAATGTGTTTTCAATTTTATTTTTAATGCGGTTTTCTTCATTGTAAGCTGTAATTATATAAGATACTTTTGGGCAATATTTTTTTTTATCTGACGATGTTTTGCTTAAATTATGTGACGGGTTTTTCAGTTGGCTTATTTTTTTTAATTTTACAATTATTAATAGAGATAAAAGATATCCAAAATAAGTATAAAAAATCATGAAAACAGAAAAATAAAATATAAAGCTCAAAATAAATATTTCCTTTTTATAGTTTGTGGACAATGTATTAACAAGGATTTAACCATAATATTTGATTCATTTAATTAAAATTGGAAGTTTTTGTTAAATCAAATTTGATATGATTTTTTTTATATCTTTTTGTTTTAAAAAACAATGTGTTGGTACGGTGATAAGGGTGGCTGCGATTTTTTCAGCTACAGGATACTGCTGGTTTGCGAACCTGTTTTTTAATTTGTCTATTTTATTTACAGAAGTTGGATAAGAAGGCATAATTCCAAGTCCAAGGTTTCTGCTTTTTTTTATTATATCAGCTTTTAACTGCTCATTTATAATTTTTATGGGAAAACGGATAAGATTGTTTGTATCGCAGCTTGTATGAAAAAGTTTGCAGTTTGATGATTTATTTAATTTATTGTATATTGTGTTTGAATTTTTGCTGCGATTTATAATTAACTGTTTTAGTTTTTCCTGCCAGCCTGAAGATATACCTGCCTGAAAGCCTGTCATCTTTTTTATTTTAAAGTTAGTATCATATACAGTTTTACCAAGATTTAGAAATGGAAGGGAGCATGGCAGCCAGAAAAATTTTGGATGGAGAAAAACAGATAAAAAAAGAGCATTTAAAATAAGTTTAATAGTTTCCAGAAAGCTGTATTTATCTATATTGCCCATATGTTTTTCAATTGCACAGGCAATATCAGATCTGTTGGTGAGAATTATCCCCCCTTCAACTGTTGATAATGCCTTGCCGCGTCCAAGACTGAAAAAACTCACATCGCCTGAAATTCCGGCTTTATTGCCGTTAAACTCGCTTCCCATGGCCTGGGCTGCATCTTCAATAACTGTAATATCGGAATTTTTCAGACACTCTCTTAATTTATCGATATTAGAAGGTAGTCCGAAAAGGTGTGTGGGCACAACACCAACTATTTTGTTATCAGACACTAAATCACAAAGTTTATTCAGATCAAAGTCAAGGGAATCAGGATTTATATCGCAAAGTTTTACCTTTAGACCAGCACGGTAAATAGCAGAAGGAACGCTGTAGCAGGTAAAAGCCGGAATGACAACTTTGTTTTTTTCAGGTGTAATTTCATTAAGAGCTTTAAGAATTATTGTCAGGGCTGCTTTGCCAGATGAAACAAGGAAGATGTGCTTTACATTAAAAAAAGATTGTATTTCTGACTTAAACCGGTCTGTTTTTTTTTTTCCATTTAGCAGCCCTTTTAACCCTGCAACTATCTCTTTAGGATATAATGGTGCTGCTGCAGGAGGAAGAGTTCTTGCGATTCGCATAATAATAATGAAAAAATATATGAGAAAGGTTAAATATAAAAGTTTTAATTTATTTCATATTTTGCAGGGTAAGCTATCGTTAACATGTTTTTTTTATAGTCCAATATGTTTTCTTATCATTGGACCTGCTATTCTGGTAACAGATACTGGAAGCTTTTGCCAGATATTTATTATTTTATCAAACTTTGATTTATCAAATGTTTCTGAAATGTTTATATTACGATTTAAATAGATAAAATTCCAGTAAAGTGGGAAAGGTTTTGCGCCCCACTGTTTTTTAAAATTATAAGTTCCTGAATCAGGAGATGACCTCCCAAAATCAAAAACATTATAACCATTATCACATGCATATTCCAGCATTGTCCAGTACAAAAGCATATTGGGCGCCTTATTTTTATATTCTCTTAATGCAGAAGCCCATGGATTTAGCAAAGTTTTTTTAAAGCCTGCAACAAAGCTGCATGCAATGGGTTTATCTTTGTTGTACACAATAAATATTGTGGCATCTTTTTTAAATTTATCAAGAACTTGTCTTATTATATTTATTGAGTGTACTGGTGAGCCCAGATCTCTCATATTTGCTGAAAATACGTCGTAAAACGGTTCTATTAACTCTTTTTTGCCGATTTTTGTTGTGAAACCTGCTTTTATTGGTTTTTTAATATGATTTCTTAATTTCGATTTAAATGATTTCATCAATTCATCAGATGAATCCAGAGGATCAAGAAGCATTCGTACTTTATTTGTTTGTGTTGCAAAGTTGATACTCTTTAAGTTATTGTTTGTTGCAAGATTTTTGTAAAGCAAGGATTCAGTTTCCAATTTATCAGCATCATTTATCCATTTAATAGGCCTAAAATGTCGGAGTTCTATTGTTTTAGCCTTAATTTTTTCTGCAATATTTATTGCTTTTTCAATAAGTGCTATCTCTGTTTTTTCATCATCTGCCAGAACACCTCCCATATCAAAAAAAGGAATCGATATAAGTTTGTTTCCAAAAAGAAAGTGTTTTAGGTGAACAAGGGGTAAAACACCTGCGATTTTGTCTTGCCCATTTGCTGGTTTTACATTTTTAACAGCCATTAAATAGTATGTTTTATGACCGTATGCCTTTTCAATTATATTTTTCCATTTTGATAAATGATAAAGCTCAGACCGGGTAGAGGAAAGGACATAGTTATCCCATAAATGTTCATCTGATGATTGAATTGTTCTGACAGTTAGATGCATTTATTTTCTGTTTTGCCTGTCGATGCTAAAGTTTTTTTATTTAAGATAAGGAATCAAGGCAAATATATTTCAAATTTTAAGAAAACTTGACTTAGGGTAAAACAGCTCGCAAGTTTAACTAAGTAGTAGATCTTTAAATCAGCTCTTAATAATAAAAATAACATTAATATTTTTTTTTGTCAAAAAAATATGATATCTGAAAATTATAAATTTCGTTTTTAAGATTATGGCTTGAGAAAAAGGAAGAATTAAGAAGGTCTTAATGTATCTGAAAAAATCATTGATTTGTGTATCATCTTTACTTTTATTTGTTGCAATGTTATTTTATTTGATTTGTAATGCTTATATATTGTTGTTGCATTTTATTTAATAACTTTCATGTAAACTTAAGATCACAAGAAAGTTGTAATTATGCGAAACCACTTGAAAAAAGGATGTTTTACAGGAGAATAAATATGCTTGATTCAACAAATGCAGGTAATGCTCAAAAGAAAGGGAAGGGGGTTTGCGGAAGAATTCTTCATGTTGATTTAAGTTCAGGTAAAATTGAATATGAGATACTCAAAGAAGAGTTCTATAAAAAATATTTAAGCGGTGTAGGGCTTGCTGCTAAAGTATTATGGGACCGCATGAAACCAGGGGTTGATCCTTTAGGCCCTGAAAATATTCTAGGTTTTGCCACAGGAATTCTTACAGGCACAGGTTCTCTTTTTGCTGGACGCTTTATTGTTGTGGGTAAGTCTCCCATGTCAGGAGGCTGGGGAGATTCGAATTGCGGAGGATATTTTGCTCCATCACTAAAGCGATGCGGTATTGATGCACTCTTTTTTTATGGAGAAAGTAAAGAGCCTGTGTACCTTTATCTTGATGAAAATAGAGCAGAAATTAAAGATGCTTCGGATTTGTGGGGTAAAGACACGATCGAAACTGAGGATTTAATAAAAAAAGAGTATGGAAAACGTGCTCAGGTGGCCTGTATCGGGGCTGGTGGTGAGAAAATGTGTCTTTTTGCGGGTATCAGCACTTCAGGCGGCCGTATTGCTGCAAGAGGCGGCCTTGGCTGCGTAATGGGTTCTAAAAAACTCAAGGCTGTTGTGGCTTTTGGGAAAAATAAGATAGCTGTAGCAGACAAAAGTCAGATTGTGCATTTGAGTAGAAAATTTTCAAAAGAGCTTAAAAAATACAGTTTTTTAAATGCAGTGTTTAATGACAAAATACTTGGAGCAATTGGCAAGATCACAAGGATGGGTTCTGTGTATCTTCGTCAGCCTCCTGTTTTGTTTCGTATTTTATTAAAAAAATTTGGCACACCAGCTATAACTGCCATGAGCGCTGAAATGGGAGACAGTCCCATAAAAAACTGGGGCGGTGTAGGATATAAGGACTTTCCATTAAAACTTTCTCAAAATATTGGAGCAGAAGCTATAATCAAGTATGAGGTAAAAAAATATGGATGCTATTCATGTCCGATAAAATGCGGCGGTATAATGAAGGTTGCAGATGGGCCATATAAAATTGATAAAATGCATAAACCGGAATATGAGACAATATGTGCATTTGGCTCTCTGCTTTTAAATGATGATATTTATTCAATTTTTAAAATCAACGATCTTGCAAACAGAGGCGGAATAGACACAATTTCATGTGGTTCGGTTATTGCCTTTGCGATTGAATGTTTTGAGAACAATATTATAACAAAAAATGATACAAATGGATTGTCTCTTGCATGGGGAGATAGCCTTGCAATTATAAAACTTGTTGAGATGATAATCAACCGTGAAGGAATAGGTGATATACTTGCAAATGGAGTAAAAAAAGCAGCGCAAATAATTGGTAAAGGGGCTGATAAATACGCTGTTCACTGCGGGGGGGTAGAGCTTCCAATGCATGACCCGAAATTTGATCCTGGTTTTGCTATCTCATATTATTGCGAACCAACACCTGGCAGACATACAATTACAGCAGGTATGTATATGGAACTTCAACGCCTTGAAAAGCAGTTTAAAAGAGCTTGCAAAGTGCCTCTTTATACGACAGATGGTACAAAACGTAAAGATGATGACAAGGGCAAAAACATGGCTGTGCACAGTTTTTATAAAATGATAGTTGATTGTGCCGGACTTTGTTTTTTTGGAACGATAATAGGAGGTGATATTCCCGTTTGCGGTTGGCTTAATGCTGCAACCGGATGGGATATGACAAATGATGATTTTCTTGATGCAGGAGAGAGAATAGAGCAGTTAAGACATGCATTTAACATCAGAGAAGGGATAAACCCAATAAAAGATTTTAAACTGCATCCCAGAGCAACAGGAGCTTTTCCCCAGTCCCATGGCCCTTTAAAAAACGTAACATTAAATATGGATAGCTTATCTGAATCATTTTACAAACACATGAACTGGGATATTGCTTCCGGAAAACCTGAGAAAAATTATCTTGAAAAAATTGGACTTTCTGAAGTTGCAGACACTTTGTATCCTGAAGATAAGTGACTCAATAAAGATTTGGGCTTGGTTCTAATTTCGGCCATATACTTAAGCTATAATAAAATTTAAAAACCTCTGGAACTCGCTGCGCTCAAACTAATCAGAGCTTTTCAAATTTTACCATAGCTCAGTTCTGGCAGCTAATGGACTAAGATAGAACCAACCCCAAAAATTTTATTGCAGGTGGTGCTTACGGCCTGCATTATATTTATTCAAATGAAGTTTTTATAGCAGTTATCCCTACAACTACATTTAGGTTTTTAATATGCAATATGCTGCAGTTAACTTTTAAGCAATACACAACATATAGTATATATACGGCTAAGGTGCGTTGCAGGGTTATCAAAATCCGGATTATTAATCCATTGCCTTGTTAACGCATAAAAATGCAATAAAAATAAAAGCAGCACCTGTAAAAAACAAAATAATAAAGGATGAAAGATCAGGGCTTTCACCGAATGCTGCTGCTCTAATAACCTTTGACGCATGGGTTAAAGGGAGAAGGGATAAAATCTTCTGCGCCCACACAGGAAGCCTGTCTAACGGAAAAAGGGTGCCTCCTAAAAATGCCATGGGAGTAATTACAAAGCTTGAAAACATTGCCTGGTCAGCATGGGATTTTACAAGCATTGCTATACCCACGGCAAGGGATGCAAAAACAAAGCTGTTGAGCAGCACGCCAAGCCAAAGCATAAGATTCATAGACAAAACAACTCCGAATAAAGAGCCTGTTAAAAGGATTACGCATGCAGAAAGCAAAGCTTTTGTCATTCCTGCAAGCACTTCCCCTGTAACATATGCAAAATTATTTATGGGAGCTGCCTGAAATTCTTCAAAAATATGCCAGTAAAAACGCGCAATATTGATCTCGCTGGCTATGGAAAATGCCTGGGTCATGCTGCTCATGGCAATAAGCCCGGGAAGTAGAAATTCTAAATATGTATGGCTCTCTACCCTGACAGTGCTGCCCATTGCATAGCCAAAGGCGATAATATAAAGAAGTGGTGAAACAGACATGGTGGCGATCATTTTGGGAAACCGCCGCCTCATTATAAGAAGTTCCCTGTAATATATTGCTAAACATCCATGCATCATTTGATTTTTTTCCCTGTAAGTGCAAGAAATGAATCTTCTAAATTTACACGCCTTAGAGTATAGCTCACATCCTGTCTGGATGTGTAGGCGCTTGCCTCTTTTCTGTCTTTAAAATAGACTGTTTCTATACAGTTTTCCTCAAGTTTGTCTATAGCCCATGAACCCATTTTCGCCATAAGATTTACCGGTGTATCCACAGCTACAATTTTGCCAAGGTCTAAAAATGCCACCCTTTGCGCAAGAAATTCAGCCTCTTCAATATAATGAGTGGTAAGAAAAATTGTGGTATTATCCTGCTGAATCCTTTTTATAAGCGCCCATATCCGCCTTCTTATATTGGCATCCAGACCCACAGTCGGTTCATCAAGAAAAAGTATTTTAGGAGAATGAACAAGGGCTCTGGCTATCATTACCCTTCTTTTCAAGCCTCCTGAAAGTTGTTTTACTATGGTATTTTTTCTGTTGTCAATTTCCATATACTCCAAAAGCTCATATATCTTTGAAACCCTTTTTTTATAAGGCATTTTGTATAGTCTTCCGTGGATATCAAGATTTTCAAAAACCGTCAGCTCCTGATCAAGATTAATCGCCTGGGGTACCAGACCGCACTGCTTTTTTGCCATAAGCTTTTTTTTGCCCACATGAAATCCGTTTAGATATACATCACCGGATAAAAGTTTTGTGATACCGGTCATAATTCTTATGGAAGTTGTTTTACCCGCGCCGTTTGGCCCGAGATAGGCAAAAAGTTCTCCTTTTTTAACATGTAAATTTATATTGCTTAAGGCATGAAGCGCTTTATAGTTTTTGTTTAAATTTTCGATTTTTATCATTTTTTCATTAGCACTTTATCTTTAAAATTCAAAATTTAATCCAGCAATCCAGGTTCGCGGATAGCCGGGGTAGCCGTCTGCATACAGATAGTTTTTATCAAACATATTTTTTATTTCAAAAAATGGATTTATTCTATTAACTTTGTATTCCAATCTGAAATTAAGCAAAAAATATCCAGGAGCATATTCCGAATTATCAGACCTTGTGAATGCTTTGGAAATATAATTAATACTGCAGACCATTGATAAATTTTTAACAGGCAAATAAAAGAAATCTGTTTTTATTTTGTGCTTTGGCTTGCAGGCTATATGCTTATCTGTTTTGGCATCCTTTGCTATTAAATATGTGTAAGACGATTTCAGTAAAAAAGGTTTAAATGGCCTATAGCTAAAAGATGTCTCAACCCCTCTGTAAGTTACTTTTCCAAAATTTTCATACCTGCCTATGCCGTTATCTTCCCTTACATATGTGATACGATCTCTTATTCTATTGTAAAAAGGGGTAAAATAAAATGAAAAATTTGAAAATGGCTGAACACTTAAAGAAAAGCTGTAATTTTGCGCTTTTTCCATAACAAGGTCAGGATTCGGCATTGTTGAACTTGTTTCATTATATCTTTGATAAAATGTAGGAAGGTTGTTGGTTATATTTACCAGAAATTTAAAAGAGTATAATTTTTTTTTAAAACTGGCTGTAAATTCAGGGTTTACAACATCCTTATACTCTGAATAAAAGATTGACCGCACTCCAAATATAAAAGTAACCGGAATTTTTTCCATGGTCAAACTTTTTGAGCCAAAAGCCCAGTATTTATTCTCTTTACGGGAATCAATACAACTCCCTTTGACTATAGCCAGCTCATACCCTGTTCCAAGGTTAAAAACACCTGCTTTTCCAAGAACCAGTCTGGTGGTCAAATCTTCTCCTATTTCTTTAACACGGATATATTTATCAAGATTCCTGTCAGGATTTATGTTTTTGGTTTCAGCATCATTTAAATAGGTTTTCGATTTAATGGTGTTTAAATTTGCAAGAAAAAGATAAGAGTACATCTCCCTATCTTTTTCTGCATTAGGCGTAGGAAAAGCAACGAGTCCTGGTACACCTTTTTTGTAGTTAGTATAATCTCCTGTAAAAGTAAAGTCATAATTTTTTTTCAAAAAATACTGAAGTCTTGCTCCAATGTGGTATTTTTCCTTATGACCGTTTTTTCTGTAACCGTTAGTGGCTTCATAAGAGGATGAGACGCCCATTCCGAACAGGCCTTTCCTGTCACGGCAGTTTGAGCTGTAGTATTTTGTTTTATGGTTACCCCAATATGATTCGACATTACCGCTAAAGGTTTTTATTTTTTTTGTTGTAATTACTATTACGCCTCCACTTAGATCATCGCCGAATTCAACACCTCCCTCTCCTTTGTATATCTCAATTGTCTCTATGTTATTTAGCGAGACAATATTCCATTTCACCGAACCTCGGGTTGAGGTGGGGTCATTTATGGATCTTCCGTCAAGAAGCACTTTTACTTTTGAAGAGCCTCGAATAGATACAGATGTTTCACCAGCCTTGATGCCCGGAATATGATTTAACAGGTCATAAATTTTTAATACATTGATTTTTTTTATATCCTTTTCATCAATAACAAGCCTGTCTTTCTGCTCACCAGCTGTACAAAAAGATACTTCTAAAAACAAAAAAAACAGTAACATAATATTTTCAAAAAATAGATAATTTTTCCTGCTATTCCATATATTATTCAAACTTTACCTTAAATCTCTTTTTACAATATTTTATACATTATGCATGCAAGTTTTTTAAAAAAAAATCGTTTTTTCAATTTAAATGGTTTGCCTATCCTGCCGGGCACTTTTTATATCGACTACTATATCCTGGAGCGGCTGACGACGTACGCGGTGAGGAAGGGCGAGTTCAGCAGCCTTATCTATGTCTTTTTTAAGCACCTTTTTCCTGCCGTCAAAAGCTGCAAGGGTTTTGGCTGTTTTCAGCATTATAATATCCCCCCTGTGACCGTCAACACCAACTTCAAGGCAGTAATTTGCTATCTCTAAAAGATGCGCCCGATCTATGACTACCCTGGGATAAAGTTCTACTCCTTTTTCTATTTTTTCCCCAAGAAGTTTTGAATCGGTTTCCCATTTTTTATAAAAGGAAACAGGATCATCATCATATGCGGTTCTTTGTTCCATAATTGTTACACGGGCTTCAGGGTCTAAAATTCCTTCTATGTGAACACAAAGACCAAAACGGTCGAGAAGCTGGGGACGAAGCTCACCTTCTTCAGGGTTCATGGTTCCAACCAGAGTGAAGTGCGCTGCATGGGAAAAAGAGACACCCTCTCTTTCTATGGTATTTACTCCCATGGCTGCGGAATCAAGAAGCACATCCACCACATGATCGTCAAGTAGATTTACCTCATCCATGTAAAGTATTCCTCTGTGCGCTCCGGCAAGAAGACCAGGCTCCACCCTTTTTTCACCTTTTTTTATGGCATGTTCCATATCCATGGTTCCTACCACACGATCCTCTGTTGCCCCCACTGGAAGTTCCACAACTCTGATCCGCCTTTTTTTTGTTTCAACAGATTTGCTTGCAAGCCTTTTGTTTTTGCATTCAATGTGCAGACAGTCCATGCATACTTCACAGCCGTCATCTGTCCCAAGCTGAAAGGGACAGTTTTTTATCACTTCAATTTCAGGAAGAATAGCAGCAAGAGCTCTTACTGCCGTGGATTTGGCAGTTCCTTTTTCCCCGCGTATCAAAACACCTGAAATGGAAGGGTTTATAATATTAAGTATAAGAGCAAGTTTCATATTTTCCTGCCCGACAATTGCCGTAAATGAATATATTGGTCGTGTTTCCATTTTTTTTTATATACCTTCCCTGATTATATTGACCAGCTGATTTGCCTTAAGATCGTCGGTTTTAAAATATTCAGCACCGGTTGCTCTGGCAAATTGCCTGGCCAGTCCGAATGTTATAATTCCCTTTTCCTCTGTATCAACCACGATAAATTTGATTCTGTCGTCAGATGCAATTTTTGTCGCAAGATCAAGGGCTTCTTCAACAGGTTTTTTGTCTCCCACTGCCCTGTTTGCCTTTCCATCGGAAATGATGATCACAATGGGTCTTGAAGCCGGTTCTTTTAAAAAAAAATTCTGCAAAAGTTCATACATTTTTAAAAGACCTGCAGAAAAAGGGGTTCTCCCTCCAACTGGCATCTGCGCAAGAAGATTTGCTGCAAGTTCCACTGAGGATGTGGGCGGAAGGTTGACTGTTGCCTCATCTTTTCTAAATGAAATCATGGCCACCTTGTCACGCTTTTGATAGGCATCCAGAAGAAGAGACATTACAGCCCCCTTGGATGCAGTCATTCTTCCCTTTGCTCCCATGGAACCGCTTGCATCCACAAGAAAAAGAAGAAGGCTGCTTATCCTTTTTTCCCTGATTTTTTCTCTTATATCTTCCCTGGTTAAAGAGACTGCAAGCCCATTAATATTTTTTCTTCTATTCTGAAAAGGGGCTGCAACTCTCAAGGTGGCATCCAGCGCTATATCTCCAGTCTTTTGCTGACTTGTGCTTTTGATATATCTTCCCTGTTTTTGAAAAATACGGGTTCTGGAACGCTTCCCTGATCCTCTTCTAAAAATGTGATCCTTTGGAGCAGAAAAGTTTTTTACCTTGAATGTTTTTCCTGTTTCAAATATCTGTTCCAGAATATTTTCGTCCTGTTTCTCTGCATCCTTGTCAGAATCAGATTGACTCTCGTTTTCTGCATGGTTTTTCTCCATGTGAGGATTAGCGCCTGTTTCAGGAGGGCTACTTGTTTCAGAATCATGTTGCTCCTGGTTATTCTCCTTATTTTCGTCCTGATTTTGCATTTCTGACTTTTGCTCTTTTTCTTCCTGTTCAGGTGGAGTTTGGGGCGGAACAGAATCTCTTTTCCTGTGGGGAAGAACAAACATGGCTGTTTTCTGGATATCGTCCAATGTAACTTCAATACGGCCATTCCATGCGGCAAAAGTTTTTGCAGTTTGTTCCAGAATAATATCTGCCCTGTGTCCGGCTACGTTGTTTTCCAGACAGAGTTCTGAAATAAAACTGCGCAGATGTTTGGAGAGCCTTATGCTTCCCAGGATTTCCCTGGCTGCCAAAATTTTTTCCGCGATTTTTTCATTTTCTTTTTTAAAACGGTTCATGAAAATTAAAGGATCAAAATCAAATTCTTCCCTTTGCTCCATAAGGAGTATGCGCGTATCAATGTCTGTTTCCCCTTTTACATCCACGCATAAACCAAATCTGTCAAGAAACTGGGGACTTAACTCGCCTTCTTCAGGGTTCATTGTCCCAACAAGGATAAAGTCTGCCCTGTGGTTAAATGATATCCCCTCTCTTTCCACCCTGTTTTCATCTGATGCTGCAGCATCCAGAATAACATCGACTATATGATTATCAAGAAGATTCACCTCGTCTATATAAAGGATTCCCCGGTTAACCTCTGCAAGCAGTCCAGGCTGCAGGGCTCTGACGCCATGTTTTACTGCAAAGTTAAAGTCGATTCCGCCTAAAATTCTGTCTTCTGTGGCGTTTAAGGGCAGGGTTACAACGCGAACACGCCTGGCGATAATCTGGTGATCTGGCCAGGTTTTTTTGCATTTTTTGCACATCAATGAAAAATCATCGGGGCAGCATGAGTACAAACACCCCTTTACTACGTCAATTTCAGGAAGAAGCGCTGCCAGAGCACGAACCGTTGTAGATTTGGCAGTTCCCTTTTCCCCGCGTATAAGAACACCTCCTATGCGGGGGTTAATGGCATTTAATATTAAAGACAGCTTTAAATCTATCTGGCCAACAATGGCCGTAAAAGGATAAGTTTTGTTAAACATTTTTATCGCCTGTGATTAGCACATTTATCGGTTATAATTTGAATTTTTTAATATGTACTGCAAAAATCGCAGAAAATTTATTTTTTATAAAGTTGTCAAAACTATTCTGTAATTTCTTCAATCTCTCCTTCTATCTCAAGGTATGCTTCCCTGAGCTCCTGCTCTGTTTTTTTATCAGGTTTTTTCCACAGTCCTCGACTGATGGCCTCAAGAAGCTTGTCTTGTATGTTATGCAGGGCGTATGGGTTCACCTCTTTCATCCATTTTTGCATATCAGGATCAAGGGCATATTTCTGCGCTATTTTTTCATACATCCAGTCATCCACAACATCTGCGGTTGCATCCCACCCAAGCGCCACATCCATCATCTTTGAAATATCCCCTGCGCCCTTGTATCCATGGCGTTTTAAGCCCTCAAGCCATTTTGGATTTAAGAGCCTTGCCCTGAATACATGCTTTGCTTCTTCAAAGGTGGTGCGCATTTTTACCCTGTTGGGATCAGAGCTGTCCCCTACAAGGGCAAATGGAAGTTTTCCTCTAACCGTCTCTGATGCTGCTATCAGTCCACCGTAATAATTATAAAAATCAGTGCATGACATCATGTCATATTCCCTGGAGTCTTCATTTTTAACGGTTACGTCCATTCTTAACAAAATTTTTCTAAACAGATTTTCCTTGACCTTTCCATAGCTTCCTTTGCCATAGGCATGGGATGAATACCGGATATAATTATTGCCAAGATCCTCCTTTGTTTTCCAGTTTTTTGACTCCACAAGTTCTGCCACACCTGCACCGTATGCTCCTGGAGGGCATCCAAAAACACGGAATGTGGCCTCCCTGAAAGCCTCTTTTTCATTCATGCCGTCTTTTGTATACTGATCCATATCGGCTGTTACATGTTTTTTTAATATGTTGATTTCGTATGGTTCATTTAAGGTAGCTGCCATTTTAACAGCCTGATCTATTTTGTTCACAAGATTCGGAAAGGCATCCCTGAAAAAACCAGATATTCTGGGCACAACATCAAGACGGGGACGTTTAAGCTTGGCCGCAGGAATAATTTCCAGGTCTATGACTTTGTAACTTCCTTTCTGCCAGACCGGCTTTACTCCCATGAGATAAAAAATTTCTGCAAGATCGTCCCCCTTAGAGCGCATGGTTGAACCTCCCCAGAGAATTATGCCGACACTTTCAGGATATTTTCCTGTTTCGTCCATGTGCCGCTTGATCAAAGCATCCCCAAGCCGTTTGCCTGTCTCCCATGCTGCGGGGCTCGGAATTTTGGTCGGATCCAGAGAATAAAAGTTTTTTCCTGTGGGAAGAATATCAGCCTGCCCCCTGCTTGGAGCGCCTGAGGGTCCTGGAAAAATAAACTTTCCGTTAAAGGCCTTTAAGCTGGAATCTATTTCATCTGTAACCATATTAATATTGGGGACCAGAGTATCTGCCACATATTTAAGCACGCTTGACACCTGGGGCCTGGAAAAGCCAAGGCAGGATTTTATAATGCCTTCTATTGAATTATTATCAAATCCTTTATCTGAAAGTTCCTTTACCATTTTCAGTGCATTTTTATGGACAGATTCTATAATTTCCGCCCCTGTTTTACCATTATAGCCTGGAACCTGTTTTCCCTTGTTTTCAAGAACCGTATCATAGTCATAACCCATAGCTTCCATGACAGATTCCCTCAGGGAAGGGGTGTTACCATTTGCAAGTCTGGTGAGCTGAACCACAAATTCCACAAGTCTTTTATCCTCGGGCGGGATACCCATTACATGGAGACCGTCGCTTATCATGGTGTCGGACATATCAGAAAGATATGAATGAAGGCTTTCCAGGAATGCATCAAAGTCTTGAAGCGCCTTGCTTTCCGTTATTTCAAGATCCTTATCAAGATCAGCCTCTTTTACGGCTCCCCAGATCAGTGGTTTTAAAATCTCCATTTTTCCGGGATCTTCAGCTCTGGCATCATAAAAATCTTTAATGTAATTTTCCACCTTGGCCATCTCTTCATATAGATCTGCATTGGTAAATGCCGGTGTAAGATGGTCTATTATGCAGCAGTAAGAGCGGCGTTTTGCTTGTGTGCCTTCGCTGGGGTCATTTATTATGTATGGATACACATTGGGCAGATCCATTATGGATAAATCAGGATAACACTCTCTGGAAAGCCCCAGGGCCTTTCCTGGAAGCCATTCCAGTGACCCGTGTTTGCCCACATGCATTACTGCATCTGCCTTGAACACATCCCTGATCCACCTGTAAAATGCAAGATAATGGTGTGGAGGAGAAAGATACATGTCATGGTATATGGCATCTATATTTTCATAATAACCCCTTGGGGGCTGAACCCCGATAAATACGTTGCCGTTGACAAAGCCGGGAAAAAGCATACGATTTTCATGAACAAAAAGGTCGCCAGGAATTTTGCCCCAGTCACTGGTCATCTTTTCTTTGATTGAGTCAGGCAGGTTGTCGTGCCATTTTACAAACCGATCTTCACCTGCGGATGCTCCAGCTCTTTGTGCCATCCGTTCCGGTGTGAGCCATCTTTGATCGCAGGTCATTTTTTTCAGGACTTCATCTGCAAGCTTATCTCCGTTTTCATACAGTTTATCAACCCTGTATCCTTTTTCTTTCATACTGTCCAAAATGTTTTTTACACTTTCAAAGCTGTCTAGACCTGCTGCACAGCCTATCCTGTCGTTTCTTGGGGGATAATGATGAAATATTATGGCTATCTTTTTTTCTGAATTTTCCTTTCTGCTTAACTTTCCCCAGTTAAGCGCCAGGGATACCATTTTTTCCACACGGTCAGGAATCGGTGTGAGAATCGACAAAAGAGCGCCTGTAACAGGGTCTGTGGTATCTTCTTCTCTGGAAGATACAGGCACAGTTATCAAAGCGCCGTCAAATTCAGGCTGGGCTGCTGAAAAAGTAACCTCCATTGTGGTCATTCCCTGGATGCTCTCTTTCCATGCCTCATAAGGATTCATTGTAAGCATTGCCTGAATAAACGGAACATTTAATCTTGTGAGAAGATTTTTATATTCAGGAGCTGCTGATGTGAGGGAAAAGAGCATGGGATTGATCAGCACGTCAATTACAGGTCTGCCGTTTTCCATGAAATATTCTTCAACAATATAATCAGCTCCCTTGTTTTCCCTGATTTTATCCTTGTATCTTAAATGGAATACGGGAATTACATTTGCCCCTTTTTTTTCTATTTCACGGATTATCCCATCTATGTATTTAAGGTTGTTGCATAGCCAGTAGGTTTGATAAAACCAGAGTCCCACTGTGACTTTGTTTCTATCAATCTTTTGCCTGAAATATGTTTTTTTGTCAAGGGGCTCAGGAAAATCAGGGTGATAAATCCCTTCTTGAATCAGTTTGGCAGGTTTGCTGCACGGTTTTGTATCATTAAAAATAATATTATAAAGATATATGAGCATATTTTTACAGTTTAAATGCCCGCTGTTGATCATATATCTGTTGATAGTATTCCAGGCTTCAAATTTCCCAAAGCCATCGGAATATTTTTCAGCCATATCCATAGCTTCAATGTCGCCTCCCACTGGTTGTATATGCAGGTACGGAACTTTTTTCCCTGCAGCTTTATTTTTCTTGATACCGTCAATCAGGGGGGTAAAAGCCGGGAATGATTCTTTTCCTCCGTGGAGCGGAACAAGAACAACATCGGAAGTTAACGCAGCTTGAACAAAAGCATTAATTCTCGCTTCATCAAAAAGCTGGGTTTTTGTCCTGGCGTGAATATCAATTTTTCCTCCTGATTCCCTGTAAAGTATAACACCTTGGCTCAGGGACATGATATCCATTGACATGGAACTGTAATAGCAAAGTTTATATTTTTTTGTCATTTTGACCTTATATCCCTTTTTATATTTGCAGCAAATTGAAATTATAATGTTTTTTCAATAAGTTAACGATTGACAGTTTACGAATAACAGACAATGTCTTTTAAATTGCCAATCACCGTAAACCATTACCTGATCTTTTTTATTTATTAAAACTTATACGCTATTCCCCATGACCAGATTACGCCGGGCGCAGGATAAAAATAATCCTTTCCGCTGGTTGTGTATGCATGTCCGTCGTACTCCTTGTCAGAAATATTTTCAACAGCAATAAATGCCTCAAACATTTTGTGATCGAGTCTTAACTTTGAATTATATAAAACATAATCCTTATATTCAGAGGTATTTAACTTGTCCATCTTGTATTTATCCTGGTATTTCATGTTGATATTCCAGAAAAGCTTATAGCCATTATATGAAAGCAGTGTGGAATCGATATCAAAGCTAAGGGTATTATAGGGGCTTTTGGTTAATCGATTATCTTTAATGGAAACCCGTTCGCCATTTTGTTTTGCATATGTATTATTTCCGTAACGCGAATCAGTATAAGTGTAAGCGATTTTGTAACTGAGTCTGTCAATAGGGGAAACTGAAACTGCTGTTTCAAAACCTTTGGTATGAACTTTGGCAACATTTTGTTTGCCTATATATGTTCCGTCGTAAGCATAGGCTGTATCAAGCATATCATCTATATTTATGCGGTATGCGCACATGTCAAGATTCAGCCATTTTATAATAAACCATCTGTACCCTATCTCATACTGCTCATACTCTTCAGGTTTTAAAGTATATCCGTTTTCAGCAGATGAGCCGCCACTGGAGTAATAATCATAAATAGTGGGGGAT
>JGI24724J26744_10000873_pt1 | contig 21257 bp, 20 predicted proteins | sample Cruoilmetagenom7_FD_26744 | JGI IMG/M metagenome (IMG submission 26744) | reverse complement strand
CCATGCCTGACAGCGCATCGGCGCTGAAGTTCCCGCCCAGCGCTGCTTCGGCTTCGGACCAGCGGAATACGCCCCCTTCGGAGGCCCCGGTGATCGCCACGCGCACGCCGTCGGCAAATTGCGCGACGAATGCCGCCGTCAGGGCAAACCGTGACGCTGGTTGCAGGAATTTGGCATAGGCTGCCTGTTGCGGGATCGGAAAGCGCACCGAGGTGATGATTTCACCCTCATGCAACACCGTGGCGAACATTCCGTCAAAGAAATCATCCGCCGCGATCTCGCGGGTGTTGGTGACGATCACAGCACCCGAGGCCAGTACCGCCGCCGGATAACACGCCGACGGGTCGTTGTTGGCCAGTGATCCGCCGATTGTGCCCCGGTTGCGCACCGCCGGGTCACCGATGCCAGCCGCCAAAGCAGCCAGCGCGGGATAGTGGGCCGCGGCCTCGGCAGCGACCTGTGCGTGCGTTGTGGCCGCGCCGATTACCAGCGTATCCCCATCGCGGGTGACACCGACCAGATCAGGGATGCCGGTCAGGCTGACCAGAGTGGCCGGCGCGTTCAGGCGCTGCTTCATCGACGGCAACAAGGTCTGTCCGCCGGACAGAGCCTGCGCCTCTTCGCCCGACAGAGCCGTGATCGCATCGGCCAAAGTCGCTGGTTTCACAAAGTCGAAATTATACATTCGGGGCCTCCTGCATTGCCGACCAAACGCGCGAAGGCGTTACCGGCATATCAATATGTGTCACATGGGCATAGCCACCCCGTTGCAGCGCGTCCACCACGGCGTTGACCACCGCCGGTGGGCTACCAATCGCGCCGGCCTCGCCGCAACCCTTGACGCCCAAGGGGTTATGCATGCAAGGCGTGACGCAGCTGTGATCGACGTCGTAGAACGGCACGTCCTCGGCGCGGGGCATCGCGTAATCCATGTACGAGCCTGACAANAGCTGCCCGGTCGGATCATAGGTTGTCTGCTCCAACATGGCCTGACCAATGCCCTGACCNACCCCGCCATGCACCTGACCCTCGACGACCAAGGGGTTCATCACATTGCCAAAGTCATCGGCGCAATGGAAACCGACCACATCGACCTTGCCGGTGTCGGCATCCACCTCGACCTCGCAGAGATAAGCGCCCGCCGGATAGGTAAAGTTGCCCGGATCATAGAACGAGGTTTCCTCCAACCCCGGTTCCAGCGTCTCCAACGGATAGTTGTGCGGGACATAGGCCGAGAACGCGACCTCACCGAAGCTCAACGCCTTGTCCGTACCGGCGACCGAGAAACTGCCGTCCTCGAAACTGATATCCTCTTCGGCAGCTTCGAGCATATGGGCGGCGATCTTCTTGCCCTTGGCGATAATCTTGTCGACCGCGTTGTTCATCGCCGAGCCGGCAACCGCCAGCGACCGCGAGCCATAAGACCCCATGCCAAACGGGATTTTCGACGTGTCACCATGCACGATATCAACGCTGGCCGGATCAATCCCCAGCTTTTCCGCGACGATCTGCGGGAACACGGTTTCATGCCCCTGACCATGGCTGTGCGCACCGGTCATCACGCTGATATTGCCGGTCGCATTCACCCGCACCGTGGCCGCATCATAGAGACCCACACGGGCACCCAGCACACCAACAAGGTTCGATGGCGCGATACCGCAAGCCTCGACCCAGGTCGACAGACCGATCCCGCGCAGCTTGCCACGCGCGGCGCTGTCCGCGACACGCGCCTCAAAGCCTGCCACATCGGCCATCGCCTGCGCCTTGTCCAACGTCGCGGCATAGTCGCCGGTGTCATACTCAAGGCCCACGGGCGTCGTGTAGGGGAACATATCGGGCGTGATGAAGTTCTTGCGGCGCACCTCATAGGGGTCCAGCCCCAGCTCGCGGCACATCACATCGACGACGCGCTCCAGGGAATAGGTCGCCTCAGGGCGGCCCGCACCACGGTAGGCATCAACCGGTGCCGTATTGGTAAACACGGTTTTCAGGTTCACATAGACATTCGGAACCTTATACGGCCCCGCCATCACCGTGCCATGCAGGAACGTCGGCGTCGCTGTCGAGAAATTTGACAGATAGGCCCCGACATTGGCCAGAGTATCCGTGCGGAAGGCGATGAACGTGCCGTCTTTTTCGCAGGCCAGTTCGATCTTGGTGACATGGTCGCGGCCATGCGCATCNGTCAGGAAGCTTTCCGACCGCTCTGCNGTCCANCGCACNGGGCGCTTGAGCTTTTTCGCCGCCGCCAGCACCAAGGCTTCCTCGCCATAGTGATAGATCTTTGACCCGAAACCACCGCCGACATCGGGGGCGATCACAGTCAGCTTGTTTTCGGGAATACCCATGACAAACGCCGAGATCAGCAACCGCGTCAAATGCGGGTTCTGGCTGGTTGTCGTCAGCTTGTAATCATCCGTGCCGGGGAAATATTCGCCAATCGAGGCGCGAGGCTCCATCGCGTTGGGCACCAAGCGGTTGTTGACCAGTTCCAGCGTCGTGACATGGGGCGCATTCTTGATGGCCTCGTCCACGGCGGCGCGGTTGTCCTCGACCCAACCCCAGTCGAAACACAGGTTGTCGGGGATCTCGTCATGGACGCGGTTGTCCGCGTTCGCCACGGCCGCCTTCATGTCGATGATGGCGTCCAACTCCTCGATCTCGGTGTCGGCGGCCAGTTGCTCGACGGCATCTTTGGCTTGCTGGTAGGTTTCAGCGACGACTGCAGCATAGGCATCGCCGACATGGCGCACCTTGCCATGCGCCAGCACGGGGCGCTTGGGTTCGCGCATCGGAGTGCCGTCGCGGCTGTTGATCAGCCAGCCTGCGGGGTTGCCGCCGACATCCTTGAAATCCTCGCCGGTGAAAATCGCCAACACGCCGGGCATCGCTGCCGTCGCCGTGGGGTCGATCGACACGATCCGGCCATGGGCCACGGTTGAGCGTGCAAACACCGCAAAGCTCTGGCCATGCAGGTTCAAATCATCGGTATATACGCCGGCTCCTGTTAGAAACCGAATATCCTCGCGCCGTTTGGTGCTGGCGCCAATGCCACCGTCTTTGGGCATGCTGTCCTCCCTCAAGGTCTTGGAAAGGCCGGGTTTAACCGCGCCTTACAGGTCCATGGGCCGGGCGGGAAATTCCGCCACACAGCCCCGCCTTATTCACTCAGTCGCGACGGTGCCCAGCGCGGACACGTCCTGTCCCGAGGCTGCCAGCACCGCGCGAACGATGTTGTGATAGCCCGTGCAGCGGCAGATATTGCCGTCCAGATAGTGACGCACGTCGGCCTCGGTCGGCTTGGGGTTCTCGGCCAGCAACGCGGCTGTCGACATCACCATACCGGGTGTGCAAAATCCGCATTGCAGGCCGTGGTGGTCCTGGAATGCCTGCTGGATTGTGCTCAACGCGCCATCCTCTTCGGCCATACCTTCGATGGTGGTGACCTGAGCACCCTCGGCGTCTTGCGCCAGCATCGTGCAACTTTTCACAGCTTTGCCGTCAACATGCACCACACAGGCCCCGCATTGGCTGGTGTCGCAGCCGACGTGGGTGCCTGTCAGGGCAAGGTCTTCGCGCAAGAACGCAGACAGCAGCGTGCGGCCCTCGGCGTCGCCTGACATGGCGCGGCCGTTCACCGTCATTGTAACTTTCGTCATGGATCCCTCCCTTAGGATTGGCAAAGTTAAGCACGACGTCGCCCGCAGCGATATGCCACCTTAGGCGTAGACGCTAATCGTCGTTCGGCCCGAGTTCTGTGCGCTGACGCGGGCGCGGGCGGGTTGGAATTTCCTTGAGCAANCCGCCGACGCCCATCCGCTGAATATCNGCGCCACTCAANGGCACACCGCAGATCAGACGCTCAAGCACCCAGTCGGCACCGTTGAGCGCCGGGCTTTTGGCGCANCCGGGCAGGCCGATCACGGGCCGNCCGCCAAGCTCACCGATGAACAACAGGTTGCCGGGGTCNACAGGCATCCCGAAATGCGCAACCGTACCACCGGCGCGGCGCAGCGCGGCCGGCGCGACATCGCGGCTGTCCGANGTGGCCGAGGCGGTCAGGATCAACACCAGATCACCCGAGGCCTGCGCCAAAGCGTCGGCCAGGGCTGCCTCATCATGCGCCACCACGGTCTGCGGCCCGAGGNTGACGCCCANCCGCGCCAACCGCTCTGCGGTGATCCGGTGGCCTTTGCCCGCCACATCGCCGACCGACGTCTCAAGCAAGGCNGCGTTTTGCAACACCGGCGCGGCCAGAGACAAGGCCCCGTGCCCCGCCTCGCAAGCCCGCATAACAGACGCCTTATCAACGGCGTAGGGAATGATCTTGACCGTCGCGACCATGCCGCCCGCGTCCATGCGTTGCCATTCACGCACCGTGGCCACGGTCACCGCCGGGTCCACAGCGTTCACCGCATGAACCCGCGGCGCATCAATGGAGGCCACTCCGACACCCGGCGCCAAAAGGTTCACGCGGCCCGTGCCCACCACTTGCAACCGCAGCCTATCGTCAGGGGCCAATGCGCGCGCCACGGCCAAAGCCGCCGCGTCTTCGTCCAGATCCCCGGACCCCAGCCGCGCCACGATTACCACCGCCAGCCCCGCCGCCGTCAAAGCCGCCAGATCTGCCGCTGCCAACACCTGCCCCTTGCGCAACCGGCCACCCGCCACGCGCACCGAATGCGCCAGAACCGCACCAAGGGCATCGCCCACGGGGACCGGGCCGAACTTCATCAGCTATGCCTCAGAATATCGGTGATCTGCGCGAGGATCGACACGGCGATCTCGGCGGGGGATTTGGCGCCGATCGCCAAACCCACCGGAGCATGAATGCGCCCGATCACATCGTCTGACAATCCAGCAGCCTGCAACCGCGCCACCCGTTTGGCATGGGTCCGCGTTGACCCAAGACATCCCAGATAGAACACATCCGAGGCCAAAGCCGCGATGATCGCCGGATCATCCAGCTTGCTGTCATGGGTCAGGGTGACCACCGCTGTGCGGCTGTCCAACCCCTCGGCGGCCAGCCCCTCATCGGGCCAATCCAACCGCAACGCGGCATCCGGAAACCGCTCCGCCGAGGCAAATGCCCCGCGTGGATCAATCACCACCGGATCATAGCCCGCCAGCGCTGCCATCGGCACCAAGGCTTGCGCGATATGCACCGCGCCGACAATCAAAAGCCGCAAGGGCGGGTTGAACAGCGCGATGAACTCGTCGCCCTCCATGCCCGATTTGTCAGCGCGAAACCTCTCGGGCAGATCATCCGCCGCCAGCAAACGCCGGGCCCATCCATCGAAACTGACGCCATAGGCAATCGGCCTGCGTGCGGCGCGTGCGGCAACAATCTGCGCCAGCATCTCCTCGGGCAGAGCGGCCCCCACAGGTTCGACCAGAATACGGATTGTCCCGCCACAGGCCAGCCCAACCGCAAAGGCATTGTCATCACTGACGCCGTAACTCAGCAATCGTGGCTGCCCGTCGGCCANGGCCTCTTGCGCCTCCAAGACCACCGCGCCCTCGACGCAGCCGCCAGAAACCGAGCCCATCATCTCGCCACTGGCGCAGATCACCANCTGGCTACCCGCCTGACGCGGCGCAGAACCCCATGTCTCGACGACCGTTGCCAAGGCGGCACCTTTGCCNCTGCGGTGCCATTCCAGCGCGATCTCGGGGATTGTATCGTGATGCATCGGGTCCTCCTGCCAAGCAGTATGAGGCGCGTTCGCCATACGCACCAGCACGACCTTTGCATCATTCAAAAAGAAAAAGCCGCCACGCCCAAGAGGGAACGTGGCGGCTTGCTGTTTTGCGAGACGGAGTGCCGATTACTCGGCAGGCACCGCGCCGACCGCATGGCCACCGCGCGGGCGACTGGGCAGGGCAAAGGCGATGATGATGAACAATGCGCCCATCACGATCCCCAACAGATCACCACGCACGCCGGGCAGCAACGCAGGGTTATCAAGGCCCGGAACTGCGCCCAAGGTCACTTTTCCACCCCAGATCGCATCGAGCAGGCCGGTGTCCTTGATGCTGGCATAAGCCAACGCATAGGCCCCAGCGCCCAGCAATCCGCCGACGATATACACCATCGCGTCACGACGCCCCGCGGCCGCGGCACAAACGCCGGTGCCGGGGCAAAAGCCGGTGATCGCCCAGCCAAAGCCCAGCAACATGCCGCCGACCAAAACGCCCCAATACGCGGTTTTCACCGACATATGCGCGACATCGACAAGGCCCGTCATTTGACCGGCAAAGATCAAGACCGCTGCCGTGCCAATGGCCAGCAAGATCGCTTTCATCAGGTTCAGGCTGCGCAACGCCAGCATGTTGATCAAAACGCTGGGATTGGTTGCGCCGATACGGTCCAGAACCGCGCCGAATGCCGCACCGATGACCAGTGCCAAAATAATTGTGGTCATGGCTCAACCCTCCTTGCGGTACATCAACATCGCGGTCGGAACCGCCGTGGCGAAGACGCCCAGCGAGAACAAGAACCCCGAAATTGCGGTTTGCGACATGCCAGCCATCATATGCCCCGAGGTACACCCTCCGGCCAAGCGTGCGCCGAACAGCACGATGAAACCGCCGACAAACGCAACGGCCATACGGCCCATGGCGCCGTCACCAAAGTTGGCCTGCCAGATCGCCGGAATGCTGCGCTCGATGCGGGCAACGCCATTGCGCAGACGCGACGACAGGGCGCCACCGATTGCCATCGCGATGACAAAGACAAAGCCGTAGTTCAACGGGTTGGCGATTTTGCTGGCATACCGGGCCAGATACGGGTTGTCCGAGGTCCAGTCGCCTTCGGCGTCCTGATAGATGACCTCGCTTGCGACGGTGTCGGCAATGACGCCGTCCGCAATGACGAATTGCGTCGATACACCGATCGGTTTGACCAGCATCAACGCAAGAAAGAATACAAAGCCAAGCAGCACACCGCCCAGCCGCCAATCAACAGCCATGATTATCTCCATAGGTAATTACATTCATATATGATGATGTATCCATGGAGAGGCGTGCCGGCTTTGATCTGGATCAAGGGCAGGGTGGTTTACCGGTATGGGTGCGGGCAAAGCTTGCCAAGTAGTTAACGCTGCAAGTTAAGGTATTGAATTCGTTAGATTGCGAAAATGTCCCACCGTGGGACATGGTGCGCTATTTTTGCGCAATTTCGGTCATCAGACGCAGTTTTTCGCCGTCATCCGACGGGTTCGACAAAGCCTCGGCCAGCGCCTCGAGCGAGGCAATCGAATGGCTGGCCCGAAAGGTATCCACATGCGGCAGCATCGCCTTGATTCCCGCCGCCCGTGGCGCAAATCCATCCCAGCGCAGCAACGGATTGAGCCAGATCACCCGTTTCGATGACAGATGCAGGCGCTGCATTTCCTTGCCCAGCAGCGCCGGATCATCACGCTCCAATCCGTCGGTGACCATCAAGACCACCGCGCCCTGACCCAGCACCCGGCGGCCCCAGTTGCGGTTGAAATCATGCAAGCACGCCCCGATCCGCGTGCCCCCCTGCCAGTCTTGCGCCTCGGAGCCCGCAAGTTTCAACGCCGCATCGGCATCCTTGTGCCGCAGATGGCGGGTGATGTTNGTCAGCTGCGTNCCAAATGTGAAAGCGTGGACCTTGGCCCANCCTTGNCCCTGNTGGTTGGCAACCGCATGGATGAAATGCAGGACCATGCGCGAATACGAGGCCATCGAGCCCGAAATATCGCATAGCACCACCAATGACGGCCAGCGGGTCGCGGGCTTGCGACGGGCGATGGCTCTGACCTCGCCACCCGTGCGGACCGCCGCCCGCAAGGTGCGCCGCCCGTCAGCGCGTCGACCCGCCGGATCCGCCAGCAATCGCCGGGTCGGCAGCGGTTTCACCGGCAGCTTGAGCCGCGAAAGCATCCGCTTGGCGCGTGCCACCTCATCGCCCGACATCTGTTCGAAATCCAAACTGCGCAGTTGTTCGGACGTGGACGCGGTGAAAGAGGCGTCGATCTCAACCTCATCGCCGCCGGTTTCCGTGTCGGATGCCGCAGGCGGCGGCGCCTCGACGCCGTCCAGCAGAGCCTCGGCGGCACGCTTGGCGGCGGCCTCGGCGGCGTGTTCCTCTTGCACGCCCTGAACGGCGGGTAGCATCAGCGACATCATGTGTTCGACATATCGCGGGTCGCGCCAGAACAGCCGGAACACCTGATGAAAGACCTGACGCTCCTCGGGGCGGTTCACGAAGCAGGCCTGAAGTGTCCAGTAAAAGTCATGCTGCGAAGAAAACCCCGCCGCTGCCACAGCCTCGATAGCTGTCAGGATGCGCCCCGGCCCGACCGCAGACCGGCTTTGCGCAGCGCCCGCGCGAAATGGGTCAGGTTATGCGTGAGCTTTGGATCATCGGGCAGCGCCAGTTCGGCATAGAGGGGTTTCATCGCGCCAGCGCCGGATATGTGAGTATTTTTGGCAAGATGAAGCCGCGGGTCATGACGGGGACAGGGCCTTGCGGGCTTCATCGAGGATTTTTGCGGCCTCGAGCCCTTGCAGCTGCGCAATGTCGTCCTGGTATTTCAAGATTGCCCCGAGAGTGTCGGCGATGACCTCGGGTGAGAGGGTGAGAACGTCCAGCGCCAGAAGGCATTTGGCCCAATCAATGGTTTCGGCGACACCAGGTTTCTTGAACAGGTCTTCGTTTCGCAGGCGCTGCACAAAGGCGACGATTTCTTGTGACAGCGTTTCGGCAGCGGCAGGTACGCGGGCGTGGAGGATTTCGAGTTCGCGGTCGAAACCGGGGTAATCGACCCAATGATATAGGCACCGGCGTTTGAGGGCGTCGTGGACTTCGCGTGTGCGATTGGAGGTCAGGATGACGATAGGCGGTTCCGGGGCCTTGATCGTGCCCAGTTCCGGGATCGTGACCTGAAAATCGCCGAGGGCTTCGAGCAGGAAGGCTTCGAAGGGCTCGTCGGTGCGGTCGATTTCGTCGATCAGCAGAACCGGAGCGCCACCCGGCTGCGGGCGCATGGCTTGCAGCAAGGGGCGTTCGATCAGGAAGTCGGGGCCGAAAACCTCGGTACGCAGGGTCTCGCGGTCGGTTCCCTCGGTAACTTCGGCGGCGCGGATTGCGACCATCTGGGCCGCGAAATTCCATTCATAAACCGCGGTTGCGGCGTCCAGACCTTCGTAACATTGCAAGCGGATCAAGCGGCGCCCCAAGGCGGCGGCAATCGACTTGGCGATTTCGGTTTTGCCGGTGCCGGCCTCACCCTCGAGGAACAGGGGTTTGCCCAGGTCGAGCGCCAGAAACGTCACTGTCGCCAGAGCGCGGTCACAGACATAGTTTTGCCCCGCCAACAGGGTTTGTACGGAATCAATGGATGTTGGCGTTGGCGTGCTCAAGGTCTCGGGCCTCCTGTGGCGTCTGGTGTTGGTATGCTGGGGGCGCGGCCCGCAGGGGTCAAGCACAGAACCGCGCCATACGACCAATGGATGATGGGTCAAGGGTTGTTGATGGTACTGGCGATAAATCGTTCCAGCAGCGAGGTATCAAGCGGTTTGTAGAGCAGCTTCATGCCGGCCAGGCTGGCCTTGTGACGCAATGCATCGCTCCGCGCAGAGCTGAGAATACGAAGCGGAAAATCGCCAAAACCGGCACGCAAGGCGGTGATACCGGCAAAGGCGGCGTCCTCGGTTTCGGCGCGGATATCGATCAGCGCAAAATCGGGTGCGATACCGATTTCGGTCAATAATGCAGTGGCTTCGGCAGGGGTCGGCACATCGAGCACCGAGATGCCCCATCCCTCGAGGAGGTGGGTCAAGGCGCGGCGCATCTCGGGGTCGTCGGCAATCAGGAGGGCAATCAGATTGTCGGGCAGGGCCGTTCTGGGTGCGCTGGCGGCAACAGGCCGCGTTTGGGGGGCTTGCACGGGCGCACCCAGATGCAACACGAACCGCGAGCCGTGGCCGATCTGAGAGGTCAGCGTGACTTTATGACCCAGCACCGCTGAGGCGCGTTCAACGATGGCAAGGCCGAGGCCCATGCCCTCGGAGGCGGAGGCCCGTGCGTCGAGGCGGTGAAATTCACGAAAAATGGCGGCGTGTTGGTCATCCGGGATGCCGGGGCCGGTATCGATGACCTCGACGCGCGCACCATTTGCGCCGCGGCGGACCGCGATCAGCACGCCGCCATGGTTGGTATACCGTAGGGCGTTGCCGATCAGATTTTGCAGGATCCGACGCAGCCAGATCGGGTCCGAGCGCACTTGGATCCGGGTGGGGCGCACCGTAAGGCGCAAGCCTTTGCCCGCTGCTACCGGGGCGAATTCATCGGCCAGTTGCGACAGCAGCGGTCCCAAGGCGACGGACTGCGGCCGCACGGTCAAGCGACCGCTTTCCAGGCGCGAAATGTCCAGCAAGGCATCCAGAATTGCCTCGACGGAGTTCAGTGCCGCCGTCGCTTTGCTCAGGGCCGAAACCGCGCGCGGTGTCATTGGTTCATCGTCCATCGACGCCAGAAACAGCTTGGCGGCGGACAGGGGCTGCAGCAGATCATGGCTGGCCGCTGCGACAAACCGAGAGCGGGTGGCGTTGGCGCGCTCGGCTTTCGCCAGTGCTTCGCCCAATTCGTTGGTGCGGGCGGCGACCCGCGCCTCAAGGGTCTCGTTGGCGCGGCTAAGGGCGGCAATGGCGCGGCGTTCGGTGCTGACGTCGCTGAGCGACATCACGAAACCGGCATCCGGCATTTCCTGTGCGAAACCGTCCAGCACAGTGTCGCCGTCGCGCGTCATCTCAAACCGGAGCGGCAGGCGTGGCGAGGGCTGCTCGACCCAATGGCTGAGGGGGTGCGGTGTCTGGCTATGAAACCGCGCCGCAAAGTCCACAAAACTCAGGCCATTGCGAAATTGCGTTTGCCTGATGGCCAGCAGTTCGGCGGCGCGTGCGTTCCACCCGATCATCCGCGCATCGGCATCAAAGATGCACACACCCTGGTTGATGTGGTCTAGCGTTGCGCGCACGATGCGGGCCTGGTCATCGAGCAATTGGCCACGCATGGCGCGTTCGGCGCGAATGATATCGGTGATGTCGGTTTGCAAGATAACGGTGCCGCCGTCGCCGGTGCGTTGTTCCGATACTTGCAGCCAGCGGTCGGCCCGCAGTTCAACCGTAAAACTGACGCTCCGACCCCGATGGCGGCGCAGGCGTTGCAATGCCCAGTCCTGTGGCGATGTTCCTTCGGGCAAACGCAGGCTGCCCGACGCGCTGACAAGGTCGATATACTGCGAAAAGCTGAGGCCGGGGGCCAGTGCGGGGCGAATGCCTTCGATCTGCATGCCAAACCGGGAATTGCTGAGGATCAGCGCATCGTCGGGGCCAAACAGGCAAAAGCCCTCTTGGACGGATTCAATGGCATTGGTCAGATCACGCCGCGCGGCGCTGGTTTCACGGTTGGCTGCGGCAAGTCGGGCATTTGACTCGTTGAGCAGATCAAGGGCTTTTTCCAGATCCCGCGTGCGATCACGGATTTGCCCCTCGAGCATCGCCGCGCGTTCGAACTGGGCATAGGCGACCCCTGACTGATCGGTGTCTTGTTCGACCCGGCGCATCAAGACGTCGATGATCGCCAGCAGCTTTTCTTGCTGGCGTTCAACCGTGTCGTTGGAGTTTAACAGCCCGAATGCCGCACTTGACGCCTGATTTGACGGGGCGAGGGGGCGCACGGTCATAACACGGTGCCGGGCGCGTAGAGAGCCACGCCGGTTAGGGTCTGGTTCACATGCAGCCCGTTGAACTGCTCACCATACGTCGAAAACCCGATGACGCGGTTCGCCGAAAGCAGCGATGAAATACGGCCGGTCAATTGCTTTTCCTGCACCTCGATCCGGCGGAGCATACAATCACAGGCCAAGATCGCCTTCGGCGGCGTGATCGCAGACAGGTCGTTGAATTTCTCGGCCAGATGGGCCTCGACATCCAAGGATTCGGCCAGCGTCAGCACCAATCCCTCATCAATTGCCGAGAAAAAGATCAGGTCGCCGTTCTCGTCCATTTGCCGGATAGAGCGCACATGATGTTGTCCGCCAAGCCGCACCACGACGGGGTGCGCGGCAAAGGTGAACGGGGTCAATTGCGCGGGATCTTTGCCCAACAAACGGGCGTATTCCATGGCTGCGGGCTCGGCGTTGATCGATTGTACCAGACGTTTTGACGGGTCAGCGCCGGTGACAACCATACGCTGTTGCGTAGGCTGGAAATGGTCAAACTTGAATACTTTGACCGGGCAGCAGGTGCGCACGACTGCCAGAACTGCCGCATTGCGCAAGGCTTCTCCATTGTGAAAAACCACGGTTTCCAGGAACCGCGCCCCATCTGCGGCAGAGCCACCAAACAGCGGTGTGGCCCCCAATCCCGGCGCAAGCGCCGAGGTCAGTGCGTCCTCTTTGGCGGACAGGCCGTCGACCATCAGAAAGGCGAATTCGTGATCCCAGGCGGGTGATTGCTGAACCAACTCGCCGCGGGCGCGGATCAAATCGCCGATCACGGATTGTGCCTCGAAAGTCGCAAGATCGCGGATCAAGACAGTATCGGCGCGAAACAGGGCGGCGGGCAGGGCGGTGGCGACGATCATGCCCTCGACATAGCCTGTCGCGCCGATTTCACCGGCCGTTGTGCAGCCAATCACCGGCGTGGGCGCGAATGCCGTCGCCAGGTCTTGCATCACGGCCGCGGCGCCGGGGTGGGGTGAGACAAACACCGTGACCAGAGCAAACGGTCCGGCACCCAAGCCGGCAACCAGCGTCGCGACAGCGTCACGGTCATTCACTGGCGTCTGGGCCGACTGCATCACCTCTGGAAACATCGTTGTGGCCCCCCTAAAGCCCGCCGGTCAGGCTAGGATGTGCGATTGGCGTTGTCCACTGCGGGGGTCAGATCTTGCGGGCGACGACCAATCGTCCAAGCGGAGAGCCCGAGGGTTCGCATGCGTCAATGATGTCAAACCCCGCCTGTCGGATTGACTGTTCCAGTTTGGCGACCGAAATGAAATTGATCGCCGGAGCTTTGCCGAACAGGCGCAGGATGCCGACGATGGGCCGGAAAATGTTGCGCCAGCCGGAAATGCAGCCCGTTTTCGAGACGAACACGCCACCCGGTGCCAGAAGGGCATGGATTTTGGCCAGATCGCCGGGAATATCAGGCAGCAAATGCAGCAAGTTATAGGCCAGAACCGCGTCATAGGGGCCGGTGCCCAGCGCCGGATCCCCCAAAGCGCCTTGCGCATTTCTCAGGCCGCTGATCTGCGCCTGCGACGCCTTTTCACGACCGATGGCAACCATTTGTGGTGCCGGATCACTGGCCAGATATTGTGCGACATCAGGGGCCAGCAGCAGCGCCGTCGAGCCGGTGCCGCAACCGATTTCCAGCACGCTATCCGTCGGTTTCAGGTGCGATCGTGTGATATCCAGTGTCTTTTCATAGGCGTCAGAATTGCCAATCGGCCGAGCCGCGTATTTGCGCGCGACGCGATCCCAAAACTGGATGGCGCTGGATTGTTCGGGCGTGGTCATGTTGACGTCTCCATGTGCGGCGATCAGCGCCGACCGCAAAGGGCGGGCGCTGATCGGATGATGTGGCGACTTATTGCAATCCGCTGCAAAATGTCTGGATGCGCGTACAGGCTTCGGTCAGGTTCGCGTCGGATGTCGCATAGCTGACGCGAAAATTCGGGCTGACCCCAAAGGCCGAACCAAACACCACGGCGACCCCGGTTTCCGCCAGCAGGGCCTTGGCAAAGGTCTCATCTGTGTCGATCAGCGTGCCACTGGCCGAGGTTTTGCCGATGCAGCCCGAAATGTCCGGATAGACATAGAACGCGCCTTCGGGTTTCGGGCAGGTAATGCCGGAGGCCGCGTTCAGCATCTCGACCACCAGATTGCGGCGGCGTTGAAACGCGGTGCGGAACTCGGCCAGAAACTCTTGCGGACCGTTCAGCGCCTCGACAGCTGCCCATTGCGCGATGGAGTTGGGGTTCGACGTGCTCTGCGACTGGATCGTCGCCATCGCCTTGATCAACGCCACGGGCCCTGCGGCATAGCCGATCCGCCAGCCGGTCATCGCATAGGCTTTGGAGACACCGTTGCAGGTCAGTGTGCGGTCATAAAGGCCGGGTTCAACCTGCGCAGGGGTGACAAATTCGAAATCGTCGAACACCAGATGTTCGTACATATCATCCGACATCACCCAGACATGCGGGTGCTTCATCAGGACATCGGTCAACCCCTTCAGCTCGTCGCGCGAATAGCCCGCGCCCGTCGGGTTCGACGGCGAGTTGAAGATGATCCACTTGGTTTTTGGCGTGATCGCCGCCTCAAGTTGTTCGGGCGTCAGTTTGAAGTTGCTGTCGATGCCGCAGGGCACCGTTACCGGCGTGCCGCCAGCCAGCAGCACCATATCCGGATAGCTGACCCAGTAAGGCGCGGGAATGATAACCTCGTCACCGGGGTTCAGGGTGCAGACCAGCGCGTTATACAGGATCTGCTTGCCGCCGGTGCCAACGCTGACCTGATTTGGCGCATAGGTCAGACCGTTATCACGCGCGAATTTTGCGCAGATCGCCTGTTTCAGCTCGGGGATGCCATCAACCGCCGTGTACTTCGTTTTTCCACCGTCAATGGCCGCTTTGGCCGCATCTTTGATGTGCTGGGGCGTGTCAAAGTCGGGCTCACCGGCACCAAGGCCGATGACGTCTTTGCCAGCGGCTTTCAGCTCGGCGGCCATGTTGGTCACGGCGATTGTCGCCGAAGGTTTGACGCGGGCAAGGGTGTCGGACAGGAAAGGCATCTGTGTGCTCCGGTTTGTGTTTACCGGACCCATCTCATAGGGTGCGCGACACTGCCAGACAAGAGGCAGCGCGGTGTATACCGTGTCAGGAAGACAGGAGAACGGCGTGACGGACAATTGGTACTCAGAAGAGCATGCTACATTGGGTGACCGCCTTGCTGCGGCCCGTGAGGCTGCCGGTATGAACCAGGCAAAGCTGGCACAGCGGCTTGGTGTGCGTAAATCAACGCTGGTTGGCTGGGAGAACGATAGCGCCGAGCCACGGGCAAATCAGGTCCAGATGCTGACGGCGCTGTTGAGTGTTTCCCTGCGGTGGTTGCTAACCGGCGTCGGTCAGGATGTCGCCCCGCCGGATGCCATTGAACCGNTGGCGGATCACAGCCTNAAGGTNGCNCTGTCAGAGGTCCGCGCGGTTCGGGCCGATGTCGTGCGCACCAGCGACCGGCTTGCCCGTCTTGANAAATCGCTCCGGCTACAAATTNCAGAAAGTGCGAAAACCTATGAGTGACGATGCAGATCTCAAACGCTTGCGGATGCGGTCCTGGCGCCGGGGGATCAAGGAAATGGATTTGATCCTTGGNCCTTGGGCTGACGAAAAACTTGCCACGCTGGATCAGGAGGAACGCACACTCTACGAGGCGTTTCTGAGCGAGAATGACCACGATTTGTACCAATGGGTGACATCGCGGATCGGCAAGAACACGGGGCAAAAGGATACGGGGCAGCCGATGGGCCCGACAGTCTATGCACCGCTTCTGGATGTCATCGCCGAGCATGCTGCAAGCCGTTTTGTTGGCTAAATGCCACCGGCAATCATAAGAAAAGGCCGGGTCCTGTGACCCGGCCTTTTCACTGTCTCATGCAAGATTGACTTGCTTACTTACTTACTGGCGCCGCCTTGCTGGCCAGCGCCGGCGTCGATGATGATGGTTGACTGACACCCAGAACCGAAGGCTCCGACCCAGATATCGTAACGCCCCGATGGCGCATTCGGGATCTGCAGGCCGGGCTGCAGGCTGGTATCATCGTCGTTAAACAGCCAGTTGGCGCTCGAGTCGTTGATCAGCAGGGTTTGGTCACATTCGCCCTGGACACTGATATCCAGTGACGCGGATTGGCCTGCATTATCGAAATACAGCGAGAAATCCGGCGCGGCGCTTACATAGCCATGACCTGGGGTCTCACAGTTGCTCTCGAACAGGTTGATTTCGCCACCAGCCTGGACCGGGCGTTGTTCACGCTGTCCTGCAGTCAGACGAACCTCGGCGCCACCCAATGACCAGTCGGGGCAGTTGCCTGCGCCGGTTGCCGAGGCATCGAACGTTTCAACGGACAGCGTTGCCTGACATGCGGTGTTTGAGTAGGTGCCGACCCAGATATCATAGCGGCCGCTGATTGCAGCCGGCAGGCGCAGGCTTGGGTTCATCCCGTTGCTGTCATCGCTAAACGACCATTCCGCCGATGCGCTATTCACCAGCAGTGTGGTGTCGCATTGCGACTCAACGCGAACCTCAAGGTCGCGGCCCATGCCCCGGTCATCATAGGTCAACGAGAAATTCGGGGCGGGCGTGATGTAGCCAACACCGGATACCTCCTGACACTCGCGCAGGTTTAGATTACCGCCTGCGTACAGGGGATATTGTTGCGCTGCCCAAGCCGTGTCTGCGTCAGTCGTGATCGGAACGCCACCAAGACGCCAATCAGGACAAGCCTGCGCCGCCGCAGCGGTTGCACCCGCAAGCCCCAAAACCGTGCCCGTTGCGGCAACGAAAAAACTACGCTTAACCACGTTTAATATATGCATGACATACTCCCACTAAATGATCTTTCGCCAAATCGTGGCGAAAATTTGATTGCCCGTCAAGGGACTGCCCGGCGCGGCAGGTTTGAACAGTTTGTCCAACCTTGGTCAGCATGGCAGGGCATGCGTGACCCTTGACTGTGACAATCACATGAAGAAACTGGCCTTAAAAGGTTTCCAGATTCAGGGTCGCACTGCAAGTGTCGGTGCCATAGGTCCCGACCCAGATGTCATATTGACCCGATGGCGCGTCCTCGATCAACAAGGCAGGATTGCTTGCGTTGCTGTCATCGTCAAAGAGCCATTGAGCAGTCGCGGTGTTTACCAGCAAGACCGTATCACACTGGCCGTCGACGCTGATCAATAGCCCGCGTCCAAGGTCCATGGCATTGTATTGCAGCGTAAAATCCGGTGACTCGATGACATGTCCGACACCGGGAAGTGTTGCGCAGAGTGCCAGGTCCAGATTGCCGCCCGCCGTGACGGATTGGGTTTTCTGGACCCACAGATCCTCGGACGAATAGCTCAGCGCGGCACCCGATTCGGCATAGCTGGGACAGTCCTGTGCAGCGGCAAGGCTTGGTGCGCCCACGATAAGGGTCGCAGCGAGAATGGCTTTGATATGTGTGTTCATTTATTAAACTCCTACGTTGAATACCTGTTGTATGCAGTGTCAGGCGAACGCGGTCAAACGGCATTCAAGCATCTGACATCTTTGTGTAAAATGTGGGGTTGAGACTCAACATTGCGTGATTGAGGTGAACTTTGTGCCTCGGAAGCCGACTGAAGAAAAATCACCGCAGAGGTCAGAAAAATGCCTTTGCCTTAACAGTGTATTTGTACTTTTCGGGGCAACATGGTCTTCACACCGCTGGTCGGAGGCCGCATGAGTTTTCACACACCCGTTACCCACCCGTCCCCCCAAACCGGGGATACGGCCGGATCATTCGATCTGCTACCACGCTACTTGGACAGCCTGTCTTTGGTTGAACGGCTGCACCGGTTGCTCTTGGACGTCATCAAGGATGAGTTTGAGCGTTTGTCTGTTCTGGATATCAACGCTGTTCAGGCGTTGTTGCTATTCAATGTCGCCGACAACGAGGTGACAGCAGGTGAATTGAAATCCCGAGGGTATTATCAGGGATCGAACGTCTCGTATAATCTCAAAAAGCTGGTCGAAAACGGCTATATGCACCACACCCGCTGTGAGATTGATCGCCGCTCGGTGCGGGTTCGACTGACACAGCGGGGCCATGATGTTCGCCGCGTCATTTCAGAGCTGTTTGCCCGCCATGCCGAGGGGTTGGTGAACAAAGGGGTTATCGATTCTGACGAACTTGATCGTATCAACGCCGCTCTGAAACGGATGGAGCGGTATTGGACCGACAACATCCGCTATATCTATTGATGGCCGATCCACGGCCATCAATAGCGTATCAGGCCCGGCCAAGTTTCTTCTCACGCGCGGCACGAAGCTGCGCGAAATCATCGCCCGCATGGTACGAGGAACGCGTCAGCGGTGTTGCCGAGACCATAAGGAACCCTTTGCCAAACGCGGATTTTTCATAGGCGGCAAATTCGTCGGGGGTAACAAAACTATCAACGTGATGATGTTTTGGCGTCGGCTGCAAATATTGACCGATTGTCAGGAAATCGACATCCGCGGAACGCATGTCATCCATAACCTGCAAAACCGACTGCCTGTCTTCACCCAAACCGACCATAATGCCCGACTTGGTGAAAATGCCGGGATCGAGCGATTTGACGCGCTGCAGTAGCCGCAAGGAATGAAAGTAGCGCGCGCCGGGGCGAACCGTTGGATATAGACCCGGCACCGTTTCAAGGTTGTGGTTGAACACATCGGGGCGTGCCTCGACCACCTTTTCCAGAGCCGTATCGTCACAGCGCAAAAAGTCGGGGGTCAGGATTTCGATGGTTGTCGCAGGCGCACGGTGGCGCACGGCACGGATTGTTTGCGCAAAATGATCGGCGCCGCCGTCCTCGACATCATCGCGGTCGACCGACGTGATCACCACATGCTTGAGGCCCAATTTCGCCACAGCATGCGCCACGCGTCCGGGTTCGAACGTATCCAGAGCCTGCGGTTTTCCGGTCGCGACGTTGCAGAATGTACAGCCACGGGTGCAAATCTCGCCCATAATCATCATGGTAGCGTGACCCTGGCTCCAGCATTCGCCAACATTCGGACAACCAGCTTCTTCGCAAACCGTCGTCAGATCGTTGTCGCGCATGATGCGGCGGGTCTCATTATAAGCCTCGCCGCCCGGAGCTTTGACGCGAATCCAGGCCGGCTTTTTCGGTTGCTGCGCTTGATCCGGGCGATGCGCCTTCTCCGGGTGTCGTTGCTCTGGCAGGTTCAGGTCGCGCATCCGGTCTCTCTCCCTCAAAGAACTTGGCGGAACTTTATCCTCGGGCGGTGGCGCTGGCAAGAATGCTCGGCGCAGGTCGCTATGTGTCGGGCGCATGGCTTGCGCCGCAAATGAATCGGGCCGCACCATACTGAAAATGGGCGGCCCGGTTCGAAAATTAGCAGTTGGTCCGGCTCAAGCCGCCCGTTCGCGCTCTGCCTCGATTAGCCAGTTGAGCACGGTTTCCGGCGAAGAAACACCATAAGGATCGTCGCCGTGGTTGTCCGACAAGCCGGGCTCTTCGAACCACGCCTCGATCACGCCGTCGTTTACAACAGCCGCGTAACGCCATGACCGCAGGCCAAACCCGAGGTTGTCCTTGCGCACCAACATGCCGAGGCGGCGCGTGAACTCGCCCGACCCATCGGGGATCACCTGAACATGGGCCAGTTTCTGGTCTTGCGCCCATTTATTCATCACAAAGCTGTCGTTGACCGACATGCAATAGATCGCGTCGATGCCCTTGGCCGCAAAATCGTCAAAGCCATTCTCAAAGCCGGGCAATTGATACGTCGAACAGGTTGGCGTGAATGCGCCCGGCAGCGAGAACAAAACAACGCGCTTGCCAGCGAAGAAGTCAGCCGTGGTCTTGTCTTCCCAACGGAACGGATTCGAGCCGCCGATGCTTTCGTCGCGAACGCGCGTGTGAAAGGTGACTTGTGGAAGTGTGTAGCCGGTTTTCATGGGATGTCTCTCGGTGTTTTGAATGACAAGGGGGCGCGAATCTGGCGCCATAGCCACGATGTTTAGAATGGTTCAAAGTCAATTCGCAACTGCAAAAAAGATATATCTGCAGCGCAGCATTTCCCGGCGCGGTTAACGGCCCAGCAGCTTCATGCCGCGGGTCAATCCATCCAAAGTCATCGGCACCATGCGGTCCTCGAACACTTCCGAAATCATTTTGATCGAATGCGAATGCTCCCAGTACTGCGGTGGCGTGGGATTTATCCACAGGGTATGCGGCCAGTGTTCGCGCATGCGCGTCAGCCACGCGGCACCGGTTTCTTCGTTCCAGTGCTCGTTCGCGCCACCGACATAAGCGATCTCATAGGGTGACATATTGGCGTCACCGACGAAGATGCATTTATAGTCCGCGCCGTAGGTGCGCAGCACCTCCCATGTCGGGGTGCGGGCATCCCAACGGCGGGCATTGTCGCGCCAGAGGAATTCGTAGGGGCAGTTGTGAAAGTAGAAATGCTCGAGATGTTTGAATTCGATCCGTGCGGCGCTGAACAATTCTTCAACCACTTTGACATACGGGTCCATTGACCCGCCGATGTCAAAAAACAACAGAACCTTCACGGCATTTCGCCGCTCGGGCCTTGTTTTCACATCGAGCCATCCCTGTTCGGCGGTGGCCCGGATCGTGCCGTCCAGATCCAGTTCTTCGTCGGCCCCGTCGCGCGCCCAATTGCGCAGGCGTTTCAGGGCAACCTTGATGTTGCGGGTGCCCAGTTCAACAGAATCGTCAAGATTGCGAAATTCGCGCTTGTCCCAGACTTTCACGGCGCGACCGTGGCGGCCTTCTTTCTGGCCAATGCGCACGCCCTCGGGATTGTACCCATAAGCGCCAAACGGGCTGGTGCCAGCGGTGCCGACCCATTTGCTGCCCCCCTGATGACGGCCTTTTTGCTCTTCAAGACGTTGTTTCAACGTTTCCATGAGTTTTTCGAAACCACCCATCGCCTCGATCTCGGCGCGTTCTTCGGCGGTCATGTGCTTTTCGGCGAGTTTTTCCAGCCATTCGGGCGGCAGGTCGATGGCCTGCACCACGGCTTCGGGCGTTATCTCGTCGAGACCCTTGAAGGCCGCCGCAAACGCTCGGTCAAAGCGGTCGATGTGCTTTTCGTCTTTGACCATCGTCGTGCGGGCGAGGTAGTAGAATCCTTCGGCGTCGAATTGCGCGAGACCGGCCTTGAGNGCCTCGAGAAATCCCAAGTATTCCCGCAGTGTTACGGGAACCGAGTGCTGGCGCAATTGCTCNAGAAACGGACGAAACATCAGACCANCCGTTCGATCCCGAGGGTGATCACGATNCCGAGTATCGCACCGATGATGGCCCAAACNGCCGCGTATTGTGCGATGTCAAAGCCGGTGCCATTGCGGCGACGTACATAGACAACGCCCCATACTGCCCCGATCAAAATGCCTGCGATGATAACCATGATTGCCTCTTTCGTGCCGGATTTACAGGCGCG
>JGI24724J26744_10000865_pt1 | contig 21323 bp, 29 predicted proteins | sample Cruoilmetagenom7_FD_26744 | JGI IMG/M metagenome (IMG submission 26744) | reverse complement strand
AGGCTATGGCCGATCATGTCCTTCAGCACGGTTTGTCCGATGCCAGCTTGCGCCCTTTGGCAAAGGCGGCGGGAACCAGTGACCGGATGTTGATATACCATTTTGGGAATAAGGAAGGGTTGATCGCGGCATTGCTGGGNCATTTGGCCGAAGCCTATTCTGATGCGCTGGATAATGCGCTGCCTACAGGGCGCGGGGCCTCACGCGCGCAATGTCTCACCTCGATCACGGCGGTCATGCGCAGCGAACAATTATCGCCCTATCTGGCATTATGGTGGCAGATTGTGGCGCAGGCTGCGCGCGGCGATGATGTCTATCGCGCCAGCGCGCGGACCATCATGCTTAAGCTGGTGGGCTGGGTGCAGGATTACCTCCCGCTCGATGATCCCGACCCGGCTGGCGCAGCACGCCAGTTTCTGGCCATGATCGAAGGGGCGCAGATGCTCGATTGTGTGGGATGTGAAGATATTGCCGACGTGGCGCTTGCCCACGCATTCACTGCCGACTAAGCCCTGTTTCATGAAAAAAACCACTGGAATGGACCGCACTGTCACCCGTAATTGGCGCCCGGCCACGCAGGCCGTGCGCGGGGGAACTTGGCGCAGCGAACATGGCGAGACATCTGAGGCATTGTTNCTGACTTCGGGTTACAGTTACGATGATGCTGCCACTGTGGCCGCGCGTTTTGCAGGTGAAGCTGAGGGGATGACCTATTCCCGCCTTCAAAACCCCACTGTTGCGATGCTGGAAGAACGGATCGCATTGATGGAAGGTGCGCAGGCATGCCGCGGGCAGGCCAGCGGGATGGCCGCGATGACGGCGGCATTATTGTGCCAATTGTCGGCGGGCGATCATTGTGTTGCAGCGCGGGCCGCATTCGGATCGTGCCGCTGGCTGGTTGACCAATTATTGCCCCGTTTTGGCATTGAAACGACCGTGATTGACAGCGCTGATGATGATGCGTGGGAAGCAGCGATCAGGCCCAATACCAAGGTGTTTTTCTTTGAAACCCCGGCTAACCCCACGCTCGACATTGTTGATCTTGCGAGGGTTTGCGCCTTGGCCAAGGCGCATGGCATCACCAGCGTGGTCGATAATGCATTTTGTTCGCCTGCATTGCAGCGGCCAATGGAATTTGGCGCAGATGTGGTCGCCTATTCAGCAACCAAACTGATGGATGGGCAGGGCCGCGTTCTGGCTGGCGCAATCTGCGCGAGCCAGGATTTCATTGATGAAAAACTGATGCCTTTCCAACGTAATACCGGGCCAAGCCTGGCCCCGTTTAATGCCTGGGTTGTTCTAAAGGGCCTCGAAACGCTGTCGCTGCGCGCGCATAAGCAAAGCGATAATGCGCTAAAGCTGGGGCAATTTATGGAAGACCGCCTGCAGAATACGGGCGCATTCTTGCTGCATCCTGGTTTGGCCAGCCATCCGCGCCATGAATTGGCGATGCGCCAGATGGATGCCTGCGGCCCGATTTTCAGTTTCGTTGTCGATGGCGGGCGGGCGCAGGCCCATGCTGTTCTTGATGCGTTGGAATTGATCGATCTGTCCAACAATATTGGTGATACCCGAAGCTTGATGTGCCACCCTGCAAGCACCACCCATGCCAGTATGGATGCGCAAGCGCGTGCTGAAATGGGCGTGGTTGATGGGCTGTTGCGGATCAATGTCGGGCTGGAAGATGTGGACGATCTGATCGAGGATATGGGCCGGGCGCTGGATGCAGCAGGCATCTAAGCTGATCGGCGCGCGGCGGGCCTATGTGCTGGCCGGCCTGATTGCTGTGTATCAACGGATATGGGCCAAGGGGCCCATACATTGTGCAAAATTTGGTGTTTGAACCTTCTAAACGGCAAATCGCGCCGCAATTTGTGGCGGGAATATTCCTGCAAGGGCCCGCGCGGGTAAACGTAATGGACTAGGCCCGCTGGTTGTGCGTTTCAGCACAAGTGGCTAGGGCGCGCGGCAACCCAATTCATTCGCGTGCCAACAGTTGCATTCGCGGCAATCCACAGGACAACATAATGGTAACCCCAACCGCGCCCGCAATTTCCGCGCGCCAGCAATTCACCACTGATTGGTTTGGCAATATCCGCGGCGATATTCTTGCCGGGATGGTGGTGGCATTGGCGCTGATCCCCGAAGCGATCGGGTTTTCATTGATCGCGGGCGTTGATCCAAGCGTTGGGCTTTATGCCTCCGTCGCGATCGCGATGGTGATTGCGCTGGTTGGCGGGCGGCCAGGGATGATTTCTGCCGCGACTGCTGCTGTTGCCGTGGTGGTCGTGCCGCTGGTGCGTGAATATGGGGTCGATTATCTGTTTGCTGCCACAATTTTGATGGGAATTATTCAGGGCATCGCAGCATTGCTGCGGCTTGACCTGTTGATGCAATTTGTGTCGCGTTCGGTTATTACCGGCTTTGTTAATGCATTGGCAATATTGATATTTATGGCACAAATTCCCCAATTGGTGGGGGTCGGCTGGGAAACCTATGCGATGGTTCTGGGCGGCTTGGCGATCATTTATGGTCTGCCGCGTTTGACCAAGATTGTTCCTTCCCCGCTGGTTGCGATCCTGCTGCTTACTGCGACGGCGGTCATTTTCGGGGTTCAGGTCAACACCGTTGGCCAGATGGGCGATTTGCCTGATGGATTGCCCAGTTTTGGATTGCCTAATGTTCCGCTCACTTGGGAAACATTGCAGATCATTTTGCCTTATTCGCTGACTATGGCTGCAGTCGGCCTGCTGGAATCCCTGCTGACCGCGCAGATTGTTGATGATCTGACCCATACTGACAGCAACAAACGCCGCGAAAGCGGCGGGCAGGGCATTGCCAATATTGTCGCGGCCTTTTTCGGCGGCATGGGCGGCTGCGCCATGATCGGCCAATCGGTCATTAATGTCGCAAGCGGTGGGCGCGGGCGGCTGTCCAGCTTTGCTGCGGGCGCATTTTTGTTGATCTTGCTGACGCTGCTTGGCGATTGGGTTGGCCGTGTGCCCATGCCCGCGCTGGTTGCAGTGATGATTATGGTTTCTATCGGGACGTTCAGCTGGAGNTCGATTGCCAATTTGCGCCGCCACCCGCCGACATCTTCGGCGGTGATGCTGGCGACCGTGGCGGTTGTGGTGTTCACCCATGATCTGGCGCTTGGCGTGCTAACAGGTGTGCTTTTGTCGGGGATATTCTTCGCTGGTAAAGTGCGCAACATGTTCGAAGTGACCCGGACCCGCCGCCCACACAGCGCGGTCTATACTGTCAGCGGACAGATATTTTTTGCATCAGTAGACCGCTTGCTGCGGGCGATTGGCCCTGAAAGCCAGTATGATGATGCATCAAGCCATGTGGTGATCGATGTTAGCCGGGCGCATTTCTGGGATATTTCAGCAATCGGCGCACTTGATAAAATCGTGGAACGCATGCGCCGCCATGGCCGCCATGTGCGCGTTGTGGGGATGAATACCGCCAGTGCCGATCTGGTTGATCGCTTCGCGCTGGAGGACCGGATGGGGCTGGAGACGGGTCTGGCCCCGCATTGATAGTTGATGGAATGGACGCTGCCTGCACTATCGCAGGCGCCCTTCTCACTTGTGATAGGCGCCAAGCAGCGTTACTTCTGCGATTATTATGAAAGAACTGTTCCAACACGCTGCGATCACCCATGGCATTACCGTGCGGGTCGCGGTCAGTTTCTTGTCTGATCAATCACAGCCCGATGCGGGCAAGTGGTTCTGGGCCTATCANATCCGGCTGGAAAACGGTTCTGACGAAACAGTCCGGTTAAAATCACGCCATTGGCGCATTACCGATGCGCGAGGGATGATTAATATCGTCGATGGCGAGGGGGTGGTCGGAGAAACTCCGATACTCGCGCCCGGCCAATCGCATGATTATGTGTCAGGCTGCCCGCTGACCACGCCGCAGGGGTCGATGGAAGGCCATTTCACCTTCACCCGCACTGATGGCACGCCCATCGAAGCGGCGATCCCCTATTTCCCGCTTGCCGCACCTGCAACGGCAGATTGAGGCCAAGGGAGCGGTGGCCCATTCAAAGGCCAGATTGCCCCTTGTTTGACCTGCCCTTCGATGGTGCCGCTTCCTCTTTTAGTTACCGCTGTTTGGCAGTCCTGAATTGTGCGCCATATTGCACGCGGCATTAGGGCGTTTGGCGCCATCTTCCCAAGCGCAGAGGCGCAGCGTGAAACAAGCGATGTTGCGGCGGGCCCTTTGACGCCCTAGATGCAAGGCATGAAACGCACACATTTGCCACTTAATGCCTTACGCGTATTCGACGCAGCAGCACGGCACCTCAGCTTTACCCGCGCGGCGGACGAATTGGCCGTTACACCTGCGGCAGTTGGCCAGCAGATTCGCGCATTGGAAGATCATCTGGGAACAGTGCTATTTCGCCGGACCAGCAAGGGGCTGGAACTTACCGACGAAGGCTGTGCGGGGCTTAATCCATTGCGCGACGGGTTCCTGCGGTTCGAAGAAAGTGTGCAAGCCATGCAGGCAGGTCAGGCCAGCGATCATTATGCGATTGCTTGCCCGCGTGAATTTTATGCCCAGTGGTTGGCCCCGCGTCTGGCAGAATTCCGCAAGAAAAATCCGGGTGCCCGCTTCCAATTTGTGGCGGATGAAGATGCGGATTTCACCGAGGCAAATTTGGATGTTGCGATCCGGCTGGTTGATGGACCAGGCGATCTGGAAGGGCAGGAATTGGCCCCGGCCAGGCGCGTGGTTGTTGCCGCGCCGGGCCATACAGAGGCGCATGATCATTGGATTGACTGGCCCGGTGCGCCCTTGCCCGAAGGGGCGGAGGTAAGCGTTCAAGTTGGCAATGCAGGACAAGCGTTGAGTTCAGCCATCGCAGGCATGGGTAAGGCGGTCCTGCCGTACCTTCTTGCAGAAGATGCGCTGGGTGATGGCCGCCTGACTGCGCTAGAAGGGCCGGATGAGGGCCGGCGCGCCTATTGGCTGGTCGCCCCGCTGCCGCAATGGCGCCAGAAAAAGGTCAGAACATTGGTGGCCTTTCTGGACAAACAGTAATTGGCGCGGCTGCGCTGGCGCGCGGCCCAAGACTGTTTCGGCCTGATCTTACGTATTCTTTCGCGCGATGCTGATTAAACACCGCTTCGCCGATTGGCGAAAACTGCGCTGCGCTTGCGCCCATGCCCCATACGCATAATTCCTGATTCCCCCTTTGCGCCCCGCCGTCCAGTCTCACATTAATATCGGTAGCCCAATATTGCCGTGTCTGGATCGCTGCCGCAATTTAGCAATGGGAGTATGCCTCCAATGAAACGGATTGCAGCAGCATTTGCACTTGCCCTGACAGCCACATTACCAGCGGGCTGTGATCAGGATGTTTATGGCCGAGGTTCATTCACTTGGTCTACTTATCCCTATTACGGCTGGTACAATGGTTCTTATGGTGATTTCCATGATGGATATTGGGGGAATGACGGCTATTTCTGGTTTCGCCTTTCGCCTGACCACCGGCGATATAGGCGCGATGACCGGCGGCATTTCCGGCGTGATAATGCCGCCCGTGATCCGCGTTACACGCGGTTCGACCGAAGGATGAAACCGCCGCGTGCAGGCACGAAAATGCCAAAATATCCGCGCAAACGCCGGCCAAATTGATGAGGGCCAGCAGGCAGCCAAATGGGCGGTCTAGGTGCGGGCTTGGTGACGGACGAAGTGACGCACTAGGTTACGGGCGAGGTCACGGGCCAAGCAAAAGGGATGGCCAAATCGAGCGATGTTCAATGCTCGTTTGGACCTAGGGTGCACACATGCTTGACCCTTATGCCCAATTCCACTAGAGGCGCGCCATCTGAAGAAGGCCCTCCTTTAAAAAGTTGGCCTGCTTTGGACAGATAGAGCTGAACATTGCCGGTTATGTCCCGGGGCCTGACGCACCAATGCAATTTGGATGTGATAGGCTTTTTCTATTGAAGCTCTCCAATTTCAGATGATCCGGCCTATGCTGGAATAATGAAGTTGGAGCGTTTGGGGCAGCCGACAAAGTAACCCGGTGCCATGGCATTAGGTGGAGTGTTTCAGGCTCGCGCATACAAGGTGCCCTATGCGGCATTTTGCTGATTTCCCGTTTTCGCGGGAATGATGGAATAATGCGCGTTCCTTTTTCTTCACTAAATGCTGCGGTTCCATACATGGGCAAAGGGATTTTTCTTCCTTTTTGTTTGCCCTGAGCCTGCCGAGAGGCACATTGCTTCGGCAGGGTCAGGATGAACGGGGCGGAGGGTTTTTTCCTAGCCATAAACGGTGAAGAGAATTTATGCCGACAATTAACCAATTGGTCCGCAAGGGCCGCGTTCCGCAGAAGGCCAAGTCCAAGGTCCCTGCAATGGAAAAGAACCCGCAGAAACGCGGTGTATGCACACGCGTTTATACCACGACACCAAAGAAGCCGAACTCTGCATTGCGCAAGGTGGCCAAGGTGCGTCTGACCAATCAGCGCGAAGTTATTTCCTATATTCCCGGCGAAGGCCACAACCTCCAGGAACACAGCGTTGTGCTGATCCGCGGCGGCCGTGTGCGCGATTTGCCCGGCGTTCGGTATCACGTTTTGCGCGGGGTGCTTGATACGCAAGGGGTCAAGGACCGCCGCAAGAGCCGTTCGAAGTATGGCGCTAAGCGTCCGAAATAAGCTTTCTTCGAATATTAGGCGAAACGGTGCGCGCCGGGCCCAGAAGGCCGCAGGCAGCGCGCCCTAGGATGAAAGGCCGGACCCATCCGGTAATGCATCCGCAGAAAAGGTAACGCAAAAATGTCACGTCGTCGTCGTCCCGAAAAGCGGGTCATCCTGCCCGATCCCAAATTTGGTGATCAGACTCTGTCGAAATTCATGAACAACCTCATGTATGATGGCAAGAAAAGCACTGCTGAAAGCATCGTTTACGGTGCGCTGGCTGCAGTGGAGGCCAAGGCCAAGGCTGATCCGATCCAAATGTTCCATGATGCGCTGAACAACATCAAGCCGCAGGTTGAAGTTCGCAGCCGCCGCGTTGGCGGTGCCACTTATCAGGTGCCGGTTGAAGTTCGCCCCGAGCGCGCCCAGGCATTGGCAATCCGTTGGTTGATCTCGTCAGCTCGCGGTCGGCCTGAAACCACTATGTCAGCGCGCCTGTCAGGCGAATTGATGGATGCTGCGAACAACCGCGGCAATGCGGTTAAGAAACGCGAAGATGCGCACCGGATGGCTGATGCTAACCGCGCGTTCTCGCATTACCGCTGGTAACAGTGGTAGGCAAAGAGCGCCGCTGGTAAGACTGATTGGTTGGGGCGTTCCTTGCATCCGCGAGGAACGTCTTTAACTGGACACAATTATAACCTTATGAGGGTGAGGCCGTCGCTGGCGGTTTTCCTCATTACTACCACAGGAATTTTCCATGGCCCGCGAATATCCGCTGGAACGCTACCGCAACATCGGCATCATGGCGCATATTGACGCCGGTAAGACGACGACGACTGAGCGGATCCTATATTACACCGGCAAATCCTATAAAATCGGCGAAGTGCATGATGGCGCAGCGACGATGGATTGGATGGAGCAGGAGCAGGAGCGTGGGATCACGATTACCTCTGCTGCGACCACCACGTTCTGGGCCAATGAAGATGGCGAGGGCGAAAAGCACCGGATCAACATCATCGATACGCCGGGCCACGTTGACTTCACCATTGAAGTTGAACGTTCGCTGCGCGTTTTGGATGGCGCGGTCGCTGTGTTTGACGGGGTTGCCGGTGTCGAGCCGCAATCTGAAACTGTATGGCGCCAGGCGGACAAGTATAAAGTTCCGCGCATGTGCTTCATTAACAAGCTGGACCGGACGGGCGCTGATTTTTACTATTGCGTGCAAAGCATCGTCGACCGTCTTGGGGCAAAGCCTCTGGTGCTCTATCTCCCAATCGGGATCGAAGGCGGCCTGAAGGGCGTTGTCGATCTGGTGAACAACCGCGGTATCGTGTGGGAAGATGAATCGCTGGGCGCCAGCTTCAACTATGTCGATATTCCAGAAGACATGGCCGACAAGGCCGCTGAATATCGTGAACAGATGATCGAAATGATCGTCGAGATCGATGATGATGTGATGGAAACCTATCTGGAAGGCAATATTCCTGATGCCGCCACGCTGAAGCGTTTGATCCGCAAGGGCACGCTTGATCAGGCATTTGTGCCGGTTCTGTGNGGTTCTGCCTTTAAGAATAAGGGCGTTCAGCCTTTGCTCGACGCGGTGGTTGATTACATGCCTTCGCCGCTCGATGTTGAAGCGATCACGGGCATTATTCCCGATACAGAAGCAGAAGATTCGCGGGCTTCGTCTGATGACGCGCCTTTCTCGGCATTGGCGTTCAAGATCATGAACGATCCATTCGTGGGCACGCTGACCTTNACCCGTATTTATTCAGGCCACCTCACCAAGGGCGGCGTTCTGAATTCGGTGAAGGACAAGAAAGAAAAGATCGGCCGCATGTTGCTGATGCACTCGAACAACCGCGAGGACATCGAAGAGGCATTTGCTGGCGATATTGTTGCGATTGCTGGTCTAAAGGACACTACGACGGGCGATACGCTTTGTGATCCGGCCAAGCCGATCATTCTAGAGCGGATGGAATTTCCAGAGCCGGTTATCGAATTGTCGGTGGAACCTAAGACCAAGGCCGATCAGGAAAAGATGGGCGTTGCGCTCAATCGTCTGTCAGCAGAGGATCCTTCTTTCCGTGTTACGACCGATCACGAATCGGGTCAGACGATCATCAAAGGCATGGGCGAGCTTCACCTCGACATCCTGGTTGACCGGATGAAACGCGAATTCAAAGTGGAAGCCAATGTTGGTGCGCCGCAAGTGGCGTATCGCGAATCGCTGGGCCGCGAAATTGATGTCGATTACACTCATAAGAAGCAGTCGGGCGGTTCTGGCCAGTTTGCACGGGCCAAGGCAACTTTCATCCCGGGTGAACGCGGACAGGGCATCGTATTCGAAGACAGCATTAAAGGCGGCAACATTCCGCGNGAATACATCCCCTCGCTTGAAAAGGGCATGCGCGAACAGGCAGCCAGCGGCTATTTGATCGGGTTCCCGATCATCGATTTCACCATCAAAGTAACTGATGGCGCCTACCATGATGTCGATTCGTCGACGGTTGCCTTTGAAATTTGCGGTCGCGGTGCGATGCGCGAAGCAGCGGAACGTGGCGGNATCAAGCTGCTCGAGCCGGTGATGAAGGTTGAAGTCATAACACCGGAAGACTACCTCGGTGATGTTATTGGCGATCTTAACTCGCGTCGTGGCCAAATTCAGGGCACCGACACGCGTGGCAATGCACAGGCGGTAGAAGCCATGGTGCCACTGGCCAATATGTTCGGTTACGTAAACGAGCTGCGCTCGTTCAGCCAAGGCCGGGCCAACTACTCGATGCAGTTCTCGCACTACGAAGAAGTGCCCGCGAGTGTTGCGCAAGAGGTTAAGGAGAAGCTTGCTTAAGCGCGAGCTAACGTTTAGGGGCGGCGCCTGATTCAGCGGGTGCCGTATTTTCCCGCAATCATTTAGTCCATATGAATAGAGGTTAAAGACAATGGCGAAAGCTAAGTTTGAGCGGAACAAGCCGCATTGCAACATCGGCACCATCGGTCACGTTGACCACGGCAAGACCACACTGACCGCCGCGATCACCAAGGTGATGTCGGAAATTCACGGTGGCGCTGCTATCGATTTTGCAAATATCGATAAAGCCCCAGAAGAGCGCGAGCGTGGNATCACCATCTCGACCGCTCACGTTGAATATGAAACTGAGAACCGTCACTATGCGCACGTCGATTGCCCAGGACACGCCGATTATGTGAAAAACATGATCACCGGTGCTGCCCAGATGGACGGTGCGATCCTAGTGGTGAACGCAGCTGACGGCCCAATGCCGCAAACTCGCGAGCACATCNTGCTTGCGCGTCAGGTCGGTGTTCCTGCACTGGTTGTGTACATGAACAAGGTTGATCAGGTCGACGACGAGGAAATCCTCGAATTGGTCGAAATGGAAATTCGTGAACTTTTGTCCATGTATGATTTTGACGGTGACAACATTCCCATCGTCAAGGGTTCTGCGCTGGCTGCACTCGAAGGCCGCGATGATAACATCGGTAAAGAATCAATCGTTGCATTGATGGATGCCGTGGATTCGCACATCCCTCAGCCGGATCGTCCGGTTGAAAAACCATTCCTGATGCCAATCGAAGATGTGTTCTCGATTTCTGGCCGCGGCACCGTTGTGACCGGCCGTATCGAAACCGGCATTGTTAATGTTGGCGACGAAGTTGAAATCGTGGGTATCAAGGACACAGCTAAAACGGTTGTGACCGGCGTGGAAATGTTCCGCAAACTGCTCGATCGCGGCGAAGCTGGCGACAATGTCGGCGCTCTGATCCGCGGTGTGGGCCGTGAAGACGTGGAACGCGGCCAGGTTCTGGCTAAGCCAGGTTCGGTTAATCCGCACACTGAATTCAGTGCCGAAGTTTACGTCCTGTCGAAGGACGAAGGTGGCCGTCANACGCCATTCTTNGCAAACTATCGTCCACAGTTCTACTTCCGCACCACCGACGTGACCGGTGAAGTGATCCTCCCAGAGGGCACAGAAATGGTCATGCCGGGCGACAACGTAACGATCGGTGTTAAACTGATCGCTCCGATCGCGATGGATGAAGGTCTTCGCTTCGCAATTCGCGAAGGTGGCCGGACCGTCGGTTCTGGGGTTGTCAGCAAGATAACGAAGTAATATAGGCTCTGCACCAGCCGAGTCACCTGAGCTAATCAGGTGATTCGGCCGGTCAAGTTTTAGGGGGCCGCCCCTTCCCAATATCTTCCTTCGAAGAATTGGCGAGGCGGGGCGGTCTTTTGTTTTGTGGGGCGCCTCCTTTGTTTGGGGTTCCCTTGGCTCTTTCGCATCGGTAGTTGGTAATGGAAGCTCAGAATATTCGTATTCGCCTTAAGGCGTTTGATCACCGCGTGCTTGATCAGGCAACTGGCGAGATTGCGGATACCGCACGTCGCACTGGCGCACTAATTCGCGGCCCCATTCCGATGCCTACGCGTATTGAAAAATTCACCGTGAACCGCGGCCCGCACATCGACAAGAAGTCGCGGGAGCAGTTCGAGGTGCGCACGTACAAACGGCTGCTCGACATCGTTCAGCCTAACGCCCAGACGGTTGATGCGCTGATGAAGCTTGATCTTGCCGCTGGTGTGAACGTGGAAATCAAGCTGGCGTAAGCTAGTTGAATACCCTGGTTTCGGCCGGGGTCTTGCTCGGATGGCCTTTTTGGTCATTCGATCGGGGACATAAGGATACCTCCGGCGCCATCTTTTGATGAATGCCGGGCAAGCGTCCTCCGTCTCGCCTCCGCATTGGGGGCACGCAGCCCGGACGGGGTGACGCATTACAATCTGGGTTGGCAAGCATCTGGAATGGTCCGGATGCCTCTGTTTAGGAGATTGGTCATGCGTACTGGTGTGATCGCTAAAAAAGTCGGGATGACCCGCCTGTTCCAGGAGGATGGCCGCCACGTGCCGGTCACTGTCCTTGCGCTGGAAGACTGCCAAGTTGTGTCGCATCGTACTGCTGAACGTGACGGATATTTCGCACTTCAGGTTGGTTCGGGTGAGGCCAAGCAGAAAAATGTGGCTAAGCCTCAGCGTGAACATTTCGCCAAAGCGGAAGTGTCGTTGAAGCGTAAGGTCGCTGAATTCCGCCTTGAGAATGAAGAAGGTTTCCTGCCGGTCGGATCGACCATCAGTGCAGACCACTTTATTGCCGGGCAAAAAGTTGACATCACGGGTCATACGCAGGGCAAAGGTTTTGCCGGCGCAATGAAGCGTTGGAACTTCGGGGGGCTTCGCGCCACTCACGGTGTTTCGCTTTCCCACCGTTCGCACGGTTCGACGGGTAACCGTCAGGATCCGGGCCGCGTGTTCAAGGGTAAGAAGATGGCGGGCCATATGGGCGATCGCCAGCGTACCCAGCAGAACTTGGAAATCGTGCGCACAGATGCTGAACGCGGGCTTTTGTTTGTCAAAGGTTCCGTTCCTGGTTCGAAGAATGGCTGGTTGGTCGTTCGCGATTCGGTAAAGCTGAAGCTGCCGGACGGCATCCCTTTTCCTGGTGTTGTCATCGAGAAGAAGGCTGATGTTCCCGAGGTAGAGGCGGTTGTAGAGACGCAGGTCGCTGCCGAAGCCACCAATGATTCCACCCCAGCTGTGGGCGCTGCGCCCACCGGCGATGATGGTAAGGAGGGCTGATCCCGTGAAGGTGAAGGTCCAGAAAATCGACGGCGCCAAAGTATCCGGCGCGTCCGGCGACTTGGAGCTCAACGAGGCCGTTTTCGGTGTTGAGCCACGCGCCGACATTTTGCACCGCGTTGTGACGTGGCAGCTTGAAAAGCGGCGCGGCACTGCTCGCGGCGCTCGTGAGCGGTCAGATGTTGCGCGCACAGGTGCGAAATTTGGCAAACAGAAGGGTGGCGGTGTTGCTCGTCATGGCGATCGTGCAGCTCCGATTTTCATCGGTGGCGGTAAGGCTCATGGCCCGCGCGTTCGTGATTTCAACCCATCGCTCAACAAGAAGATCCGCGCGCTTGGCCTGAAGATGGCCTTGTCCAGTCGGGCTGCTAGCGGTCTGGTTGTTGTGGACAGCCTTGANCTGAANGACAGCAAGACCAAATTGCTTGCCGAGACATTCGGCAAGGCGGGTTACGCTGGCAAGGTGTTGGTGATTGACGGTGAAAGCGTGAACGATACGTTCAAGCTGGCCGCGAGCAACATTCCCAATGTCAATTACCTCCCGGCGATGGGGGCTAATGTCTATGACATTCTCAATCATGACACACTGATCCTGACCAAGGATGCAGTCGCTAAGCTGGAGGCGCGGTTCAATGGCTAATAAGCAGGAAATTTCTGCGCGTCATTACGACGTNGTGCTTTCGCCGCACATTACCGAGAAGACTACATTGCTGTCTGAAAATGACGCGGTTGTCTTTAAAGTTGCGAATGATGCTACTAAGCCTGAGATCAAGGAAGCCATAGAGGCTCTGTTTGATCGNAAGGTNAAAAGCGTCAACACTCTTGTCCAGAAGGGCAAGACGAAGCGTTGGAAGGGCCGCCCTTACAAGCGTTCCGACTTTAAAAAAGCAGTGGTAACGTTGATTGACGGGCAAGACCCGATCGACGTCACCGGCGGAATCTGAGGGCGAGACTGATGGCACTCAAGAATTATAAACCGACAAGTCCCGCACGCCGCGGCCTTATTCTTGTCGACAAATCTGCTCTTTGGAAGGGGAAGCCGGTTAAGGCTCTCACCGAAGGTAAGCGGAAGTCCGGTGGCCGTAATAACAAGGGCCATGTAACTTCGCGCGGGATCGGCGGCGGTCATAAGCAAAAATATCGCTTCATCGATTTCAAGCGCCGCAAGTGGGACATGCCTGCGACGGTGGAACGGATCGAATATGATCCTAACCGCACCGCTTTCATTGCGCTGCTCAAGTATAAAGATGGTGAATGCACTTACATCATCTGCCCACAGCGTTTGGCAGTTGGCGATACGGTCGTCTCGGGTGAGAAGGTCGATACCAAGCCAGGCAATGCGATGCTTCTTGCTCAGATGCCGGTTGGCACAATTTGCCACAACGTTGAGATGAAGCCGGGCAAGGGCGGTCAGATCGCTCGATCGGCCGGCACCTATGTTCAGCTGGTCGGCCGTGACCGGGGCATGGTTATTGTTCGTCTGAATTCAGGCGAGCAGCGTTATATTCGCGGCGATTGCATGGGGACGGTTGGCGCGGTTTCAAACCCCGACAATTCAAACCAAAATCTCGCCAAGGCTGGCCGGACTCGTTGGGCAGGGCGCAAGCCATTGACCCGCGGCGTGGCCAAAAACCCGGTCGATCACCCTCATGGTGGTGGTGAAGGCCGGACCTCAGGCGGTCGTCATCCGGTGACCCCATGGGGTAAGCCGACCAAGGGTGCTCGTACCCGCAGTAACAAGCAGACGGATAAAATGATCATCCGTTCGCGTCACGCCAAGAAGAAGAGGTAAGCGAGATGGCTCGTTCCGTCTGGAAAGGTCCGTTCGTTGACCTGCATCTGCTGAAAAAGGCAGAAGACGCCCAGGAAAAGGGTGCCCGTGGGGCGATCAANACCTGGTCGCGCCGTTCCACAGTCCTGCCGCAGTTCGTTGGCCTGACATTCAGCGTCTACAATGGCCGCAAGTTTATTCCGGTGTCCGTAAATGAGGACATGGTCGGTCATAAGCTTGGTGAATTTGCGCCGACGCGCACCTTCCCCGGTCATGCTGCTGACAAGAAGGGTAAACGCTGATGGGCAAGGCAAAATCCCCACGCCGCGTCGCCGATAATGAGGCGCTGGCAGTTGGCAACACCATCAAGGGTTCTGCTCAAAAGCTGAATCTGGTTGCTGCCTTGATCCGCGGCCGCAAGGTCGAAGACGCGCTCAACATCCTTTCTTTCTCCAGGAAGGCGATGGCGCGCGATGCATCCAAGGTTCTTGCATCAGCAATTGCCAATGCAGAAAACAACCACGAACTCGACGTTGATTCCTTGGTTGTTGCTGAGGCAAGCGTTGGTAAGTCGATCACCATGAAGCGGTTCCATACGCGTGGACGCGGGAAATCAACCCGTATCCTTAAGCCGTTTAGTCGGTTGCGGATTGTGGTTCGCGAACATGAGGAGGAGGCGTAAGTCATGGGTCATAAAAGTAATCCGATTGGCCTGCGCCTGCAGATCAACCGCACTTGGGACAGCCGCTGGTACGCTGAAGGGCGTGACTATGCACAGCTTCTCAAAGAAGACATTCAGATCCGCAAATTCATTATTGATACGTTGCCACAGGCTGCGATTTCAAAAGTTGTGATCGAACGTCCGGCCAAATTGTGCCGCGTTTCGATCTATGCGGCCCGTCCCGGTGTGATCATCGGTAAGAAGGGTGCGGATATTGAGAAGTTGCGGACCAAGCTTTCTGCTTTGACAGACAGCGATGTTAAGTTGAACATCGTTGAAATCCGTAAGCCGGAAATTGATGCCAAGCTTGTGGCGCAAGGGATCGCAGATCAGTTGATCCGCCGTATTGCATTCCGCCGCGCTATGAAGCGTGCGATGCAGTCGGCCATGCGTCTGGGTGCTGAAGGCATNAAGATCCAGTGTGGCGGCCGTCTTGGCGGCGCTGAAATTGCGCGCGTTGAACAGTATCGCGAAGGCCGTGTGCCATTGCATACGCTTCGCGCCAATGTCGATTATGCCGAAGCCGAAGCGCTGACCGCCTATGGGATCATTGGGATCAAGGTCTGGGTCTTTAAGGGAGAAATCCTGGCTCACGATCCGACCGCACAAGACCGACTGATGCTGGAAGCGCAAACTTCCGGCGTTCGTCCGGCTCGTTGATTAGGTAAGAGCAATGCTGCAACCGAAAAAACATAAGTTCCGTAAGGCCTTCAAGGGCCGGATCAAGGGTGATNCCAAAGGCGGCACCACGCTGAATTTTGGATCCTATGGTCTCAAGGCCATGGAACCTGAGCGGATCACCGCCCGCCAGATCGAAGCGGCTCGCCGCGCGATCACGCGCCACATCAAACGTCAGGGACGTTTGTGGATCCGCATCTTCCCAGATGTTCCGGTGTCTAAGAAGCCAGCCGAAGTCCGTCAGGGNAAAGGCAAGGGTTCGGTCGAATATTGGGCTGCGCGGGTAAAACCCGGCCGCATTATCTTCGAACTNGATGGTGTACCCGGTCCGCTTGCTGCTGTCGCTTTCGAGCGTGCGGCGATGAAGCTGCCAATCAAAACCAAGGTCGTTGCCCGTTTGGGTGACACCACGCATTTGGAGGGCTGACGATGTCCAAGATCGAAGACCTTCGCACCAAGACTGACGATCAGTTGGATGTCCAACTGATCGAGTTGAAGCGCGAACAGTTCAACCTGCGTTTCCAATCTGCGACAAGCCAGCTTGAACGGCCCGCACGGATCAAGGAAGTGCGCCGCGCGATCGCTCAGATCAAGACGCTTCAAACCGAGCGCGCCAACAGCGCCGTAAAGGCCTGAGGAAAAGACGATGCCTAAACGTATCCTGGTCGGGACAGTCACATCCGACAAATCCGACAAAACCGTGACCGTTCTGGTCGAACGCAAAGTGAAGCACCCACTATACGGGAAGATCATTCGGCGTTCGAAGAAATATCACGCGCACGATGAAAACAACGTCCATAAAACGGGTGAAACCGTACGGATTGAAGAGACGAAGCCGATCTCTAAATCCAAGACATGGCGCGTTCTCGACACGGTGCACGCTAGCAAGGGCACCGCAGTGGAAGCTGACATTGAAGTAGAAGCCGCTGCTGCCAGCATCACTTAAGTTTTTGGAACTGCAGGACTTGTTTCTGCAAGCCGAGTAAGAAGGAACCGCATCGATGATTCAGATGCAATCAAATCTAGAGGTCGCTGATAATAGCGGCGCGAAGCGCGTCCAGTGCATTAAGGTGCTTGGCGGGTCTAAGCGTCGTACTGCCAGCGTCGGCGATGTGATTGTTGTTTCCATCAAGGAAGCGCAGCCACGGGCCAAGGTTAAGAAGGGCGACGTTCACCGCGCGGTGATCGTACGGACCCGTAAGGAAGTGCGCCGTAATGACGGCAGTGTCATTCGTTTTGATGGCAATGCTGCGGTGCTGGTCAATAAGAACGAAGAGCCAATTGGTACTCGTATCTTTGGCCCAGTGGTCCGTGAACTGCGGAGCCGTGGGTTCATGAAGATCATCAGTCTTGCGCCGGAGGTGCTGTAATGGCTTCTGCTAAGATCAAGAAGGGCGACAACGTCGTCGTGCTCTCGGGCAAAGACAAGGGCCAGACTGGCACTGTCCGCAAAGTTCTGCCGAAAGATGGCAAGATCGTTGTTGAGGGCGTGAATATCGCTGCCCGTCACCGCAAGCCTAGCCAGGAAAACCCGCAAGGCGGCATTGATCGCATTGAAGCGCCGATGCACATCGCCAAGGTGGCCCTGGCTGACCCTAAGGATGGCAAACCCACCCGCGTGCGCTTTGAAGAGCGTGACGGCAAAAAGGTTCGGGTTGCCGTCAAGTCCGGAGAGACGATCGATGGCTGATAGCTATTCCCCGCGTATGCAGAAGCGCTATGACGATGAAATCGTCAAGGCGATGACAGAAAAGTTCGGCTACACGAACCACCTTCAGGTTCCGCGGCTAGTGAAGATCACACTGAATATGGGTGTGGGCGAAGCTAGTCAGGACAAGAAGAAAGTCCAAATTGCTGCAGATGAAATGGCTCTGATTGCTGGTCAAAAACCGGTTATCACTAAGGCCAAGAAGTCCATCGCTCAGTTCAAACTGCGCGAAGGCATGCCAATTGGTTGCAAAGTCACTTTGCGGCGTAGCCGCATGTATGATTTTGTTGATCGTTTGGTGACCATCGCAATGCCGCGTATTCGCGACTTTCGNGGGCTCAACCCGAAAAGTTTCGATGGCCGAGGCAATTATGCAATGGGCTTGAAAGAACAGATCATCTTTCCTGAGATTTCCTATGATCGGATNGACACGGTTCGCGGGATGGATGTGATTGTAACCACCACGGCGAAGACGGATGAAGAAGCAATGGAATTGCTTCGTTTGTTCGGGTTCCCGTACCCGGTTGAAGAAACCGATGAGAAGCAGGCCGCATGAGCGGCCAGGAAAAGAGAGCTTAAGTCCAATGGCGAAACTGAGTTCCGTTAACAAAAACGAGCGTCGCAAGAAGCTCGTTAAGAAGTATGCGGCGAAATATGCCGAACTGAAGGCTGTGGCCGACGACAAATCGCTTGATGAAGGCGAACGTCTGATGGCTCGGCTTAAGTTGGCTGAAATCCCACGCAACGCGAATCCCACGCGTGTGCGTAACCGCTGTGCAACCACCGGCCGCCCACGCGGCTATTACCGCAAGTTCGGTCTGAACCGCATTGAACTGCGTAATCTCGCCAATAAGGGGCTTATCCCTGGCGTGACCAAGTCGAGCTGGTAAGGATCATAAGATGGCTATGACTGATCCCCTGGGTGATATGCTCACCCGTATCCGCAACGGGCAGCAGGCAAAGAAGGATTCTGTCCTTTCGCCTGCTTCNAAGCTGCGTGCAAATGTTCTCGAAGTCCTNCAGCGCGAAGGTTATATTCGCGGTTTTTCGGACGATGCGAGCGGTAAGCACCCTGCATTGCGGATTGAACTGAAATATTTCGAGGGCGAACCTGCGATTAAGCATGTTGCCCGCGTTTCCAAGCCGGGTCGCCGGGTCTACTCTGGCAGCCGCGAGCTGCCGACGGTCCGCAATGGCCTTGGTATCACGATCGTCTCGACGCCGCGGGGCGTGCTTTCAGACAATGAAGCGCGCACTCAGAACGTTGGCGGCGAAGTGCTCGCGGAGGTGTTCTGATGAGCCGGATTGGGAAAAAGGCAGTTGCAATCCCCAGCGGGGTCACTGCCAATATCGAAAACCGTACGCTTAACGTAAAGGGCCCCAAGGGCGTTCTTTCGATGGGTTTGCTCGACGATATTGATTACAAGGTCGAAGAAGGCGAAATCGTGGTTAAGCCCGCGAATGCCACNTCAAGGGCACGCGCCTATTGGGGTATGCAGCGAACCTTGGTTTCAAACCTGATTGCCGGTGTCACGGAAGGTTTCAGCAAAGTGTTGGAAATTTCCGGCGTTGGTTACCGTGCNCAAGCACAGGGTAAGAAGCTGAAATTGCAACTCGGCTACAGCCATGATGTCGATATTGACGTGCCTGAGGGCATTGATGTGAAAACCCCTGATCAGACCACGGTCGAAATCAGCGGGAACGACAAACAGGCAGTCGGCCAGTTCGCCGCCGAAGTCCGTCGCTGGCGCAAGCCTGAGCCCTATAAGGGCAAAGGTATCAAGTACCGCGGCGAATACGTCTTCCGCAAGGAAGGGAAGAAGAAGTAAGATGGCCAAACTTTCTCTGTTCGAACGCCGTCGTCGCCGTGTGCGTNCCGCTTTGCGGGCACGCTCGGGTGATCGTCCACGGTTGTCGGTGCACCGCACCGGTCGTCACATCTACGCTCAGATCATTGATGATAAGGATGGCCGCACGGTCGCTGCTGCATCAACGCTCGGGGTGAAGGCCTCTGGCGCGAATGTCGATGCTGCCTGTCAGGTNGGCAAGGACATTGCCGCGGCTGCCAAAAAGGCTGGCGTGACAACTGTCGTGTTTGATCGCGGTGGTTTCCTGTTCCATGGCCGCGTGAAAGCGCTGGCAGACGCCGCGCGTGATGGCGGTCTGGAGTTCTGATTATGGCTGACAAAGAAAACACCACTGAAACTGAAGCAGCCCCGGTTGCACAGAAGGTGGAAGAAGTGACCACCCAAGCCGAAGCAGTTGCTGCACCAGCGGCTGAGGCAGCGCCTGCTCCTGCTGAGGCGGCACCGCGCAATAATCGCGGCGCGCGCAGCGGCGGCGGCGGAGGCCGCGATGGAAATCGTGGTGGCGGCCGCGGCCGCGGCGGACGTGACGGCAACCGCCGTGGCGGACGTGAGGAAGAAGATGATGGCCTGGTTGAAAAGCTGGTCCATATCAACCGCGTGTCCAAGACGGTGAAGGGCGGTAAGCGTTTCGGTTTTGCTGCACTGGTTGTTGTTGGTGATGGAACGGGCCGAGTTGGTTTTGGTAAAGGCAAGGCACGCGAAGTGCCAGAGGCCATCACCAAGGCGACTTCTGCTGCAAAGAAGAAGATGATCCGCGTGCCGCTGAAAGATGGCCGCACATTGCACCATGATGGCAAGGGCCGGTTTGGCGCTGGCCTGGTGAATGTTCGTTCAGCACCAGCCGGGACTGGCATCATTGCCGGCGGCCCGATGCGCGCTGTATTTGAAAGCCTGGGCGTTGCCGACGTGGTGACGAAATCCATGGGCACTTCAAATCCATACAATATGATCCGCGCCACATTTGACGCGCTGACTAATCAGACTTCGCCGAAGTCTGTTGCACAGCGCCGTGGCAAGAAGGTTGCTGACCTGCTTGGCCGGGGCGGCTCCAACGAAGCTGAGGCGGAAGCTGAAGCTGCTGCGGTTACGGAGTAAGATCGATGGCTGGTAAGAAAACTGTCAAGGTAAAGCAGATCGGTCGCCGATCCGCCGCCCTGAAAAGCAACGCAAGATGTTGATCGGGCTTGGGCTTAACAAAATGAACAAGGTCGTTGAACTTCAGGATACCCCTGAAGTGCGCGGTGCGATTGCCAAACTTCCACACATGGTGGTAGTTGTAGATTAATTGTTTATAGGCAATTCACCGCCGCGGCAGGGTAGTTTGTCCGCCTGCTGGTAAAGAGGCGATCCGGTCTGTCCTGCGATCCTCCGGCGGTATATTTTTAGCGCGAACAAAGCGAAAGCGAGTGCAATATTATGAAACTTAATGAACTGCGTGATAATGATGGTGCCCGCAAAACACGTATGCGTGTCGGGCGCGGTATCGGTTCGGGCAAGGGCAAGACTGCCGGGCGCGGCCAGAAGGGCCAGAAGAGCCGTTCCGGCGTAGCCATCAAGGGCTTTGAAGGCGGCCAGATGCCGCTTCACATGCGTTTGCCAAAGCGCGGGTTCAACAACCCGTTTGGCAAGGATTTTGCCGAAATCAATCTGGGCATGGTTCAGAAATTCATCGATGCTGGTAAACTTGATGGCAAGAAATTGGTTGATCACGCCGCATTGAAGGCCGCTGGGCTTGCCCGGGGTGGGAAAGACGGTGTTCGTTTGCTGGGCAAGGGTGAATTGACCACCAAGGTCAAATTTGCGGTTGCCGGTGCATCCAAGGGCGCAGTTGCCGCTGTGGAAAAAGCGGGCGGCGCGGTCGAAGTGCTGAAGCCCACCAATCTTGAGATCAAAGCGTTGAAGGCCGAAGCGACTGCAAAGCGCCTCGAAAAGAAGTCCAAGAAGTAAGAACCAGTCATCCCGGATTTTTTTGATCCATGCCCAGCGGACATCATTGCCGGCGGTAAGATGGGCTCAAAACAGTCTGGGATGACATTTTTTGTCGGTGCGGGGTTCGACATTCGACAATTGTCACCTTATGTGACCAGCGCAGGCCGGAAATGTCCGGCACCAAGTCAGGGTTCACAATAAAAATGGCATCACGCGCCGATAATATCGCGAGCAATCTCAGTCTCGCCAATTTCTCGAAAGCAACCGAGCTTAAGAACCGGATCTGGTTCACGATCGGTGCGTTGATCGTGTTTCGCTTCCTCAGCTTTGT
>JGI24724J26744_10000864_pt1 | contig 21340 bp, 13 predicted proteins | sample Cruoilmetagenom7_FD_26744 | JGI IMG/M metagenome (IMG submission 26744) | reverse complement strand
TTCTTAATGTTGACTATATCTTGGTATGAAAAAAAGTAATTTTTTTGATATAATTAAAATATTCATATGTTTATTGATAATACCCGCACTGCTTTGACATAAATTTTTCATCTGGCATTTGTGTTTGACTTTACCACGTTTAAGTCTACAGGCGACTTTATACCCACAGCATTAATTCTGTAAATGAAATCATCAGGGGCAAAGCAGCTTTTAAGGAGAAAAAATAGAGCCATTTTCACTTTGTGAAATGATTTTTAATGCATAATTTTGCAATCCATAATTGGCCACTTGCGCCAATTATGCCTGTATCAGTGAGATGATTGAAACTTTCCAAAAGTTTTTTTAGAAGCCATTTGAGATTTTTTACCTATCATACTTTTAAAATACGGATTTACATTAATGGAAAAGTTGAAGTTGTCCCCAATACCTGATATATATATAGATTTTAAGCGATTGCTTAATGAAAATAAAACAAATTGAATTAGTGTTAACTGACTTGATTTTCAAGTAATTAAATTCAAAAAATATATATAATTGCAGACTATTAATATTCGGTCATAATGATAATCTGTATATTTACTGGATAAATTTTATAGTCTTATACTGTTTACACCAAAAGTTATTTTGCGTCACATTTTTGAAAAGTTTAAATCGTAAAGCGAAGTGTACTTTGGTTATGAATATTTTTTGTTAGGCTACTTCATTTTTTTTTTAGTGTTTTTTTTTTTCTTCAAGCACACTTTATCCTTTTTTGCGAATGCGCAAAGTTTTGGATTATAATACTCTTTGCAGTTTAAGGGATTATAAAGGGGGCATTCTGGATGTTTTTCTGACATAATATTATTTCCCTTCATCAATATTAAAAATATTTTAGCAATTTTAAAATAACCACATCTTAAGAGATATTATAGCATAAATAGGATTAAATTTTCAAGTCAAAATAAATTGTATTTGATTTTAGCCTGTGTGTTGTTGGGAATTTTTTGTGAAAGTGTACCTTGTTTATTTTATTTTATTGATAAATGTTATTTTGTGATAAGTAAGTTATAAAACTTTAAATAAAGAAGTCATTAATATTATTATGGATACATATAACCTTCTTAAATCTGAACTTTTGAACATTAATGATGAAGTATCATCACTGCTTGCGAACGTTAAGTCTATACCTGAGATGAGTAATCATGTATTTGATGATTGGCAGCAGGCATGCAAAGGGATAAAAGATCAAATTGCTGAAGAAATAATTCACGTAGCTGTTGTTGGAACTATAAAATCCGGAAAAAGTACATTTATAAATGCGCTTTTAAATGGTGACTATTTAAAACGTGGCGCTGGGGTTGTTACGTCAATTGTTACAAAAATACGTAGTGGTAAAGCCCTTCGAGCGACATTGTGTTTTAAATCGTGGGATGATGTTAATTTGGATATGGAACAGGCTCTTGTTCTATTTCCGGATTTGAACTGGCGTTCTGAAAATGGCAGGTTTGATATTAGACGGGAAAAAGAGCGGGAAGATCTTAAAAATGCCTTAGCCTCATTGAGCGCAGAACAGTTGATAACAAATGATACTCGTGATGCTAACAGTATTCTTCTTGCTTCGTATATTAAAGGGTATGAGAGAGTAAAAAAATATGTAGCACCGGATTCAAATAAAAGTGTATTTGATGGTGATTTGTTTGGCGAGCATAAGACTTTTGTAAGTGATGATACTCTGGCTGTATATTTAAAAGATATAAAATTGGAAGTAAAGTCATTTCAACTCGCTAGTAATATCGAAATAGCTGACTCTCAGGGAAGTGATTCACCTAATCCCCTCCACCTTGTCATGATTCAAAAGTATTTGTTTTATGCGCATTTAATTATTTATGTGGTTAGCAGCAGAACAGGATTACGTCAGGCTGATATCAAATTTTTATCCATGATTAAAAAAATGGGAATTATAGATAATATAGTTTTTATTATAAATTTTGATTTTAGTGAACATGAGTCAATTGAAGATTTGCTTGGTGTAGTAAATAAAGTGAAAGAAGAACTCTTTTTGATCAAGCCTGAACCTGAAATATATACTTTTTCAGCACTTTTTAAACTTTTTAAATCGGAAAACATCGTTTTATCTGATAAAAACAGGCAAAGGTTGGCGCAATGGAAACAAGAAAATGAATTCGCAGAATTTTCAGATCAGGGAGCCATGCATTTTAATATATCCTTTGAGCAAAAATTTACAAAACAAAGATATACGTTGTTATTGGCAAACCATATTGAACGTTATAAAACAATTGTATCAGGCATTGAAAATTGGATTTTAATTAACAAGGATATTATTACCCGAGATACTAAAAGTGCTGATGAGCTTGTACAGAAGATTAAATATAATCATGAAAGAACTAATCAGATAAAAAAGGTAATCAAAGATACTTTTGATGGAGCAGTTCAAAAGAACAAAAATGAGATAAAAGCAAATATTGATAGATTTTTTGATACGGTTTCAGGTGAGTTATTAAATAAACTAATTGAGTTTATCAGGAATTATCAGGTTGATTTCAAAAATTATGAGAAAAGCCTGAAAAAATCCGGTTTTTCAGTGAGTTTATATTTATTGTTTCAGGAGTTTAAACAATCACTTGACAATTATATAGCTCAGTTTGTTAATCCTGAAATAGTTAGGTTTGTAAAAGATGAGGAGAAAAAAATTATAAAATATTTTGACTCGGTTGCAGATCCTTATGAACTGATTGTACAAAATACACTTGTTGAATTTCTTGATGCAATTGAAAATTTGGGAATATCGCGTATGCAGGATCAATATCAAAAAAAACAATTTTCAGATATTGATTTAATAAAAAAAGTAATCGGTATAAAAATTCCTTCAGTAGTTTTAACAATAAACTATAATGCACGCATAAAAACAGGAGCTTTTATGCGCCTTGGATTTTATTCAATTGTAATGTTATTTAAAAAATTATTCAAAAAACCGTTTGAAAATAAAATGGAAAAAGAATTCAGAGCACTTAGAGACAGCTTTATTCATATAAAAAAGGATACAGAAAAATCAATTTGTTTTCATTTCATGGATTTTAAAGAAAATTTGAAATATCAATATTTTTTCAAGCTCATAGACGGTATGGCAAATAGCATATATGATATCCTTTTTGATCGGTTTCAGGTTTATACATCAGATTTTTCTAAAATTTTTGAATTGATAAAAGATAACAAAATAGATAAAAACAGGGTAGTTAGTATGCTATATTCTATGGAAGCCTTTACTATAGAAATAAATGAACGGATTAATAAATTGAAGGAAAAACTAGATTATAACATATAAAAAATAAGGTAGCTTATTTCAAAACTTCTTTTTTTCACATGGTTGTTGTGCAAATGGCAAAGTGCTATTTAAGGCAAAAGAGTTTTGAAATAAGCCAGTGTTTTTTGTATTTTAAATTGTTAGCTGATTTCCAAATATTCCTACACTGCATACAAGGCTTCCGCAAAGGCCGCCATGATTATGAGAAAGTCCAAGACTTATATCATTTTTCAGTTGTCTTTGTTCAGGTTCTGCTTTTCCCTGCAATTGCTTGTATATTTCATACACCATTCTTATGCCTGAAGCTGCGACTGGATGGCCAAAACATTTAAGTCCACCATCTGACTGGCATGGTATTTTGCCGTCAAAATCGTAGAACCCGTTTTCAACATCTTCTCTTGCCTTCCCAATTGGTGAAATTTGGAGACTTTCATAGGTAATCAATTCACTTATCGAAAAACAGTCATGAACTTCTAACAGGTTAATTTCTTCTCGAGGATTTTCAATTCCTGCCTCTTTGTAGGCATTTATTCCTGCCTGGCGCGTTGATTCCAGATGAATGCCGTCCCAGCTTTGATGAGCTATCCCCGTTGCAGGTGTTAAAGAAAGTTGAAGCGCTTTTACATATATGGGATCTGGTCTGAAATCTTTAGCCATATCTGCTCTGACAACTATTGCTGCAGCTGCACCGTCACTTACTCCGCAGCAGTCAAATAATCCTAAGGGCGAGGCTATCATGGGCGAGTTTATGATNGCATCCATGCTAATTTCTTTGCGAAGATGTGCTCTGGGATTTAGCGCACCATTTTTATGGCTTTTATATGAGATCCTTGCAAGCATTTCTTTGCCTTCTTTATAGCTTAAGCCATATTTTTCAAAATATGCGTTTGCTAACATTCCAAACATGCCTGGTGCGCTTAAATTAGGCAGATAAAATGTATTTTCTGTACCCATGGCTGTACTTAAACCTGGCAATCCACCGTATCCAGTATCTTTTAGTTTTTCAGCTCCTAGGGCAAGGGCCATATCACATGCTCCAGATGCCACTGCATAACAGGCACCGCGCAGTGCTTCTGTCCCGCTGGTACAGAAATTTTCAACTCGTGTAACAGGAATATTAGGAAGCTTAAGTGCTCTTGCTAGAGGTATACCGCCTTTACCGGCATTGACTTCAACAAAACAGCTCGCAAACCAGGCCGCGTCAAGATCATCAATTTGTATGTTTGCATCTGCTGCTGCTTCTTTAAATGCATCAACAATTAAATCCTCTTCACTTGTATCCCATTTTTCACCAAAGTGGGTGCACCCCATTCCAATAATTGCAACTTTGTCTTTTATTCCAAGTGGCATTTTTTTTGATCCTCCGTTATGAATTGTTTTCAGGCATAGGAACTGCCTTCCAGAAATAAGTGTGAACTCCTTTTTGATTATCAATATGCTTGCGACGGAAACTTAATGTTACGGGTAAACCTACTTTTAAAGAATCAAGATCGCAGTCTGTAAAGTCAAGGTAGACTCTTCCGCCATCTTCAAAATCAATCAGTCCATATATTTCTGGAGGATCCCAGCAAAAAGCAAGGTTGTCACCGGTAAAAGAGTTTATGCGGCCAACTTTGTCATAGAAATAATAGTCTTCCATTTGATCAATAGCTTTGCATTCCGGTGTTATGCATACGCGCTGTTTAGGAAATTGAGGTGTGCCGCATACTTTGCACTTTGACCCGCAAAGAGATGCTATTGCTTTTCCCTCCCTGTGTGTCATAGACATTCTTGCAAGAGGCCTTTCCTCTCCACGAAGACCCACATCAAGAGGAATCATATTGCGAAAAACCTGATATTTAGCGTAGCTGTCTAATTCCTTTTTTATCCCAAGGTGACCTTTAATTCCTATCTTGTTTTTTGCATTATTGATCTTGTCTGTCACTTCAAAAAATAATACATCACTGCCATTTCCATAGCTTGCAAGAAGAATTTTGTCTTTGGGTTTTGCCGTTTCAAGAGCTGCGGTTAACATCATAAGTGATAATGCTGCACCTGTATTTCCCACTTGATTCATCAAATTATCCTGAATCTGATCAGGATTGATTTTTAGTTTTTTGCATATAACTTTTATTGATTTAGCATCAGGACAGGCAATTACAATTTTTGTAAAATCATCGATTTTATGGTTGTATTTTGAAAGAAAACCATTAATGGCATTTGGTAATATTTTCATGTGTCCTTCATCTTTGATCCATCTTTCTTCCCAGCCAGTAATGAATTTTTCTTTTTCTGTACGTCTGTAGTCAACAAAGTCACAACTAATAGAATAACTGCCTTTTAGTTGTGCTATTATATTATCTGTACCTACTGTTAATGCACAGGCACCATCACCTAAAGATAGCTCTAAGCTGCTTCCTGGTTTTGCCTGTCTAGAGTCTGCGCTGCAAACTAAAATGTTGTTAATATTTCCTGATTTTGCTGTATCACAAGCAGAAATAAGAGCAGTTGTTCCGGATTTTAAGGAGGCGCTAAAATCAGCTGTTCTTATATCCTGCCTTAAAGCCAGAGCCGAAGCACAGATTCCTGCATTTTGACGTTCTGCATAAGGAGTTGTAGTAGAACTTAAGTATAATCCTCCAATTGTATTTCGGTCGAATCCATTTAAACAGTCACAAGCTGCAGCCACAGACATTGTTATGCAATCTTCATCATAGTTTGCAACAGCTTTTTCTCCTCTGGCAAAGGCTGCTGTTGCAGGATTAAACCATCCCATAGTTTTAAAAATAGTCATACGACTTAATCTGTATCGAGGAATATAAGCTCCATAAGAAGTGATTCCAACCATCGTTAATCTCCCTTTTAAAAATATGCCTAATGTGAATTTATCTAATAATATTTTGACTAATAGTTTAGTATCTCGTGTTAAGCAGGTTAAGTATAAATATCTTAAAATGTTTATTATTTTGGTTGAAGCAAAAATTCATTAGGTGTTGTTTGTGAATAATTTAGATTGTAAATTAATGATTCATTAATATTTATGATTCTAACTTACAAAAATTTAAAATGATAAAGCTTTAAAGTGTAAAGAGAAAGAAAAGAGGTTTTGAAACCAGACTAAAAAGCAGTAGTATTATTAATGTAAAAAACAGATGAAAACTCATTTTGTTATATAACTTGATGACAATATTAATCCCTCAACGATACTTTGTTGATCCACAACAAACAATATATAGCACTATTTAAACTCTAATTTCAGTATATTTATGAGTCTGTTGATTTACTACCAAACACACACAACCCACAACATATAGTATAGTTCGATACTAAAATACACCACATGATGTGGGTCAATTTTAAAAAATCGACTAAATCAATAGACTCATTTATATGATTTTTTTAAGTATCGTTGAGGGGTTAATTGCAATTTACTATATAAATTATTAACTTATGGTCTTCAATATACGCCAGCGCTGGCATTTAGGCAACATCACCTACCATGTAACTTGCTTCATCAAAATGTTTTTTTAAGGTAACATTCATTACAAGATCCCAACTTTCTTCCGTAGTGTCAACTATTGGTGAAAGTACTTCTCTGACGGTATTATTTACTAAAATGTTAATTCTGCCGAATTCGTCAAGGATTTTTTTGCCATATCTTGTGTTTGCTTTGCTATGGATACATAACACATGATGTCAATGGCTTTATGGCCTTCTGCTTTAAGAGCTTTTTTACTGTTTGATTTATCCTTTTTTTCATGCATGTCACAGACAACTCTGTTAGCTTTTTCTTTAGCCATTTTATAAACGGTAGCTTTACCAAATACTTACGCAGCTGATGCTGTTACAATTGCCACCTTATCTTTTAGTCTTATTTATTTCTCCTGCTTGTTTTTTAAGTCGACAGGCTGTTACAAAACACAATTTATCCAATTTCTTCGTTAGAAAATTAATTTGATCCTCTTAAATACTATCTGTATGCCTGCGGTCAAATTAATTTTCCGCCTTGAACTTGAAGAAATTTTCATTCCGCAAGCAGCCTGTCGGAAATTGCATTTATAAAAAATAACTATCGAAAAAACTGTGAATAGTAGAATTCATTAACAGATAAGTTATGCCGAATAACAGTTATGTGTCAAGTAAAAAAAAGTAATGTTTTGGAACATTTTACCCATATTTTGTAATTAAAAAACAACAATGTATGATTTTTTAGTAGACATATGCAATTTTGACCATCGCATATTTTTGGGATTAACAATACCTAAAGTTAAGGAGAACATCTTCTGTCAAATAAGGCAGTTCAAGATTTATAAAGAGAAATTGTTGCTGGGGGTGCGGAAGTGATAATGGGTATGGTTTGCAGATAAAAAGTTATTGGTTTGATTCAGAGAATGAGCTTGTCTGCACATGGAAGCCTGAAAAGCATCACATTGCAGTATCAGGGATTTCTAATGAATATAGGGTATTTTTTAATTATATTGCCCCTGCCATTTTAAATATTGGCAGATACATTGCGATAACAAGACCGCCGATTACAACTCCTAAAAAAACGAGCATGAAAGGTTCAATCATTGCTGTCATATTTTCCACTGCCTGATCTACTTCCTCATCGTAAAAATCAGCTATTTTTTCTAACATTGCATCAAGTGCGCCAGTGGACTCTCCAATTGCGATCATTTGACATACCATAGGTGGAAAGACACCGCTTTCATTTAAAGGCTCAGCCATAGTCCGTCCTTCTGAGATGCCGGAACGTACTCCATATACGGCTTTTTCAATTGTTTTGTTTCCTGATGTTTTTGCTACAATTTCAAGTGCATCTAAAATAGAAACGCCACTGGATAGCATTGTTCCCATAGTACGTGTAAACCTGGACACTGCAGCTTTACGCAACAGCATTCCAAATACTGGCATTTTAAGGAATATATCATCAAGCACTATTTTTCCTTTTTCAGACCTGTAAATGCGTTTGAATGTAAATATAAAAGCAATAATTCCACCAATTATGTAAATAATGTTGCTTTTTATTGCTCTGCTCATACTAACTACTATTTGAGTGGGAGTTGGTAAATTTCCTCCCAAACCTTTAAACATATCTTCAAATACAGGGATAACAAATACCATGATTACACCTACTACAACTGCAGCGATAATAAGCGTTATAATCGGGTATGTCATAGCACCTTTTATCTGAGCCTTGAGTTTTGCGGCTTTTTCCAGATATGCAGAAAGACGTCGCAGGATTGTATCAAGTATTCCACCTGTTTCTCCCGCAGCAATCATGTTAACAAAAAGATCATCAAATTCTTTTGGATATTTTTTTAAAGAATCAGCAAAAGTTGATCCACTTTCAACTGATTCTTTAATTTGTTTTAACATTTTTTTAAAAGTTGGATTTTCTTGCTGACTGTATAATATCTCAAGACATTGTATTATTGGAAGCCCGGCGTCTATCATGGTGGAAAATTGTCTGCAAAATAAAATTATATCTGATTGTTTTACTTTTGGCTGCATAAAACCTATATTTGCAAATAAATCCTTAGGTTTTTCTTTAATGCTTGATACTGTAATATGACGTTTTTGCAATATTGATCGGGCAGCATTTATATTAATGGCTTCTACTTCTTCTTTGACAACTCTGTCAAGTCTGTTTCTTCCTTTTGCAACATAAACTGGCAACTTGTTGTTCTCCCTTTTATTTTATGCTGTTTTTATATTTAAAAATAGTGTGTATTTGACAGCAAAGAAAAAAGCACTTTTTTTAAGTTTGACAAAATTCAAAAAGGATGTACAATTTTAAAATATTTTTTTGCTACCAAGGAATATGGACAAAATAACTTTTACAAGCAGATATTTTTCTTTAGGTTTGGACTTGAAATAAAAAGTTCAAAAATAATATGATGTTTGGTATTTTTAACATTTTCGATCGGGCAAATAAAGCCTGAAGCTAATATGGCTATAATTGAGAATTTGTTTTGTTCTGGTTAATTTACGGATTAGTTGACTTATTGTTAAATTTCCCATTAAATTTTTTAATACAAAATATTATCTGTTGTAATTAAAACACAATATAATTAAAGAGGCAATCAGTATTTTTTAAAATAATAAATAAATTCGACAGGCTGCCTGCGGAATGAAAGTTTTGTTAAGTTTAAGGCGGAAAATTAATTTTTTAACGCAGAAATCGGATAAATTGCGTTTTGCATGCAGCCTGTCGATAAACAAGGCCTAACATTTTGGAAAAATCAAGTAATAATTCAAAAAATTTGACAATTATAACGACCCATGTCAATGCGGATTTTGATGCTCTATCTTCCATGCTGGCAGCTCAAAAGCTTTATCCTGGTTCACTTATTGTTTTTCCTGGTTCATATGAAAAAAATTTGAGAAATTTTTTTGTAAAGTCCATGGTATATCTTTTTAATATAGTACATATTAATGATATTGATTTTGACAGTGTACAACGTCTGGTTATTGTAGATACAAGACATTCGAGCAGGATAGGAAAATTTATTTCTTTGCTAAAAAAGCCTGGTTTGTCAATACATATTTATGATCATCATCCGGATATGCCAGATAATATCAAAGGTGATTATGAGGTAATTGAAAAAGCAGGTGCAAATGTTACTATTTTAATTAAAATACTTGAGGAAAAGAAGATAAAACTGTCACCTAATGAAGCAACAATAATGTGTCTTGGAATATATGAAGATACAGGTTTTTTTACTTTTCCATCAACTACAGAAGATGATTTTAAAGCTGCATCTTTAATGCTTTCAAAAGGCGCTGATTTAAATATTGTTTCAAGTTTGATTGACAGAGAGATGACCCCGGTACAAGTAGGCCTGTTAAGCGAGATGATACAGTCAGTAACAAATTACAATATAAACGGTATAGAAGTTGTCCTGACAACTGTTTCAGCAGAAAATTATGTGCCGGATTTTGCATTTCTTGCTACCAAAATGCTTAAGATGGGACATCATAATGTTATTTTTTCCATAGCGCGCATGGGGAAAAAAATATACATAGTTGCACGAAGTAAAATTAATGAAGTTGATGTTGGAGCTATTGTATCTTTATTTGGAGGTGGAGGACATGCTTTTGCAGCATCTGCTACCATAAATGGCAAGACATTAGCACAAGTTGAACACAAACTTATAGAAATTTTATATAGCAAAATACAGTCTGTACAAAGGGCAAAAGATTTAATGTCTTTTCCGCCAATTTCAATTGAACCTGAAGCTTTGTGTGAAGATGCCGGAAGATTGTTTACACGATATAATTTAAATGCATTGTTAGTAATAGAAAGGCAAAGCAATGCTTGTGAAAAAGGCAGACTTACAGGTTATATTACCAGGCAGATTGTTGAAAAAGCACTTTTTCATAAACTTGACCATGTTAAAGTCAAAGAATATATGGAAATCGAGCTTGGAATTGTTAAACCTGATGCTGACTTGTTGGAAATTCAGGAAAAAATAATTCATAACAAGCAGCGAATTTTACCTGTTGTAGATGAAAAAAATATTATAGGTGTTATTACCAGGACTGATTTATTGAATGTTTTATACAGACATCCACTTAACAATACAAAATTACATAAATCGTCTTATGTGAAAATAAATGCAAGAACTAGAAATATTTTTAAATTTATGTCTGAACGGTTGCCGGAAAACATTATTGGAATTCTAAAAAAAATTGGTGGAGTCGCTGATGAACTTGGCTGTAATGCATATGTGGTTGGTGGATTTGTACGGGATCTTTTTTTATACAGAGATAATGAAGATATAGATATTGTTGTAGAAGGCGACGGCATAGAATTTGCCAGGAAATATGCAAATATAATGGGAACACGTGTTCATTATCATGAAAAATTTGGTACAGCAGTAATAATTTTTCCTGATGGCTTTAAAATAGATGTGGCTTCTGCCAGATTGGAATATTATAATTTTCCTGCTGCTCTTCCAGAAATTGAAAAAAGCTCAATAAAGCTTGACCTTTTTCGCAGGGATTTTACAATAAATACTTTGGCTGTTCAATTAAATTATGACAGTTTTGGTACATTAATTGATTTTTTTGCGGCTCAAAAAGATATCAAGGCAAAGGTAATAAGAGTATTACACAACTTAAGCTTTGTGGAAGACCCTACACGAGCTTTCCGAGCTATAAAATTTGAACAGCGTTTTGGTTTTTCTAATGGGAAGTTGACTTCCAGCCTTATTAAGAATGCTGTTAACATGGATTTTTTTAAACGTTTAAGTGGGAAAAGAATTTTTATTGAGCTTCGCCAGATTCTTGAAGAAGAAAATCCGGCTCCTGCAATTATAAGACTTAATGATTATAATCTGCTTGAAGTTATTCATGCTTCAATTGTTCTAACTGTTGATCTTATTTCATTATTTAACTCTACAAGAAAGGTATTGGCATGGTATGATTTGCTTTTTATAGAGGATTCATATCTTAGATGGATTGTTTATTTTATGGTACTTACAAGAAATTGTGACANACAAATATCTGAAGATATTTGTATCAGGTTTGCACTTTCAAAACGCTTTAGAACAATTATTTGTAAAGAGCGTTATAAAGCAGATAAGTGCCTTGTATGGATAGAACGACAACGATTTATTAATAATGATACTGCATATAAACTGCTACGTGGTTTTAAAACCGAAGCTATTTTATATTTAATGGCTTCCACAAAGCATAAAAATATAAAAAAAATGATATCGCATTATTTTATACAGCTAAGGAATGTAAGTATATCTATTACTGGCAAGGATTTAAAAAAAATTGGTTTAAAACCTGGGCCATTTTATAAAGAAATAATGGATGCAGTACTAAGTGCAAAACTAAACGGTATTGTAAAAACCCGTAGCGATGAACTTAAGTTTATAAATGATTACATTATGTAAATTGTGTCAGTCTTATATTGTATATCTTAAATGATTAAATCAAAAAACATAAAACTTGGTGAAAAACTAAAAGCCATGGGATTCAATTGCCCCCCGGCCTGCAGCAGCAACTGGTACAATAATAAGCTGTATGTATCAACCAGTTAGTATCTGTCTACAAATGAGGATTTTCATTCCGCAAGCAGCCTGTTGAGGATTATTTTTTCGCATTATTAAGATATTGGGCAAAAAAGCCATTTTATGGATGGGTATTACCTAACCATGCAACGATAGTTGCGGCACAATATCAAGGCGGGGTCGCCACCAGCCCAGTCGCTTTTTTCTATGCGACAAATACGTCTTATGGTTTTTTGAACCCCTCGCACTAATTACGATTTTAGACAAAGTGTTAAAATCAAATATGGTGTCGGTACACGTTAACAAAATATATATGGATACTCATTTTTGACTAAATTTTTGATTTTACTGGTGCCCCCGGCAAGGATCGAACTTGCGGCACATGGATTAGGAATCCAATGCTCTATCCACTGAGCTACGGGGGCTTTATAAATTTTATTAAGATAGAAATATTCGTAGCATAAAGCGTTTATGTGTATATATCATCTTGGCAATTCTTACAAGCTTTTTTGTTATAAACGCATTTTTTTAGATGGTTTGTATTCCTGAAGATGTTTTGACATAATATTTTCTATATGAATTTAGCTCTAATAAAGAAAATAGGCAATAGCATTTTAATACTGGTCTGGAATTTAAAAAAATAAAACAAAATATATGCATATCACTATTTTTTTTGGTCAAATGAACTTTTCATTATGCTTCCCACATCCAAAATTAGACTTACACGGCCATCTGGCATTATGGCGCTGCCTGAAACGCCACAAATATTTTTCATGCTTTCTCCTAAGTTTTTAATGACAATCTGCTGTTTTCCAATTATTTCATCTACCAAAAGGCCTGCTTGCAAATCATCTTCTGTAACAAAGACTAAAATGTTGTCAGATGATGAACTGCCATTGCTGCCATTATTTTCAAGATGAAAAAAATTGCTAAGTCTGCATAATGGTGTAACATGGCCTTTAAACATTGCTGTTTCACCTTTTTTTAATACAGAGGTGATATCTTCTGGTTTGTATCTGATAGAAGTTACTATGGACATCGTTGGAATGATATAACGTTCATTTTTTACTTTAACAATCATACCATCAATGATTGCTAAGGTAAGTGGAATTCTGATTATAAAAACAGATCCTGCTCTTTTTTTTGATTTTATTTCAACTTGACCTTTTAGACTTTCAATACTGGTTTTAACAACATCCATGCCAACTCCGCGACCGGACAAATCAGTGACAATGGTCGCTGTGGAAAAACCTTGTCTGAAAATAAGCTCATATACTTGTCTGTCACTTAGTTTCTCATTGTCTCCAATAATACCTTTTCCTATGGCTTTTTTTATAACAGCATTACGGTCAATGCCTTGCCCGTCATCTGCAACTTCAATATAAATATTACCCCCTTTGTGAAATGCGCTGAGCTTTATTGTTGCCACAGCTGGCTTGCCAGCCGCTTCTCTCTCTTCGGGACAGTTTTCTACTCCGTGGTCAACTGCATTTCGAACAATGTGCAACAAAGGGTCGCCTATTTTATCCACAATTGTTTTATCTAATTCTGTATCTTCTCCTGAAATCAAAAAGTTGATTTTTTTCCCGTTTTTTTTTGTTAAATCCCTAATTATTCTCCCCATTTTGTTAAAAATGGGTTTTAAAGGCACCATCCTTAATTTCAATCCCATATCCTGCAATTCACGTGTTATTTTTTCCAGCTGATTTAATCGGCCAATAAACTCAGGAGAGGCGTAACCTTTTATTTCTTCTGACTGCCTTACCATAGATTCTAAAATTACAAGCTCACCGATAATATTTACAAAGCGATCAAGCCGCTCTGCATCAACATTTATAATTTCCTTTATTTTAGTTACTTTTTTTTTTGAAATAACATCAGATTTTTTTGATGACTTATGTGTTTTTTTTTTCAACAAACCCTTTGCATCATCTGATAACATGTTTTTTTTTTGCAGATTCTTGTCATAATCATCAGATGAACTCGATTTGTTTTGGTCTGCTGTATCTGCTATGTTTACAATATCATCTATGGAACATGGCATGTCTCCAAGGCCAGAATATCCTTTTATCGCTTTTCCCAACCAGTCAACAATATTTAGAAAAATATCAATAAAATCAAGAGGGTTTTTATTGTCAAAAATATCTTCAGCACTGTGGCATAATCTGGACATATCATCCAGATTTAAAAAACCAGCTTCACCTTTCAATGTATGAAACATACGTTTTAGATTTTTAATTTGCTTTTCATCATAACTGTTTTCTATTTCAATAAGTATAGCTTCCATATGATCTATAATTGGCATTTGCAATGAAAGGAAATCTGTAAAAAGAGCGTTGTCAATATGAGAAGGCAAAGCTGTGGGATGACGAATACAAGAATTTGAAACATTTATCTTTTCAGATGCATTCATCTCTATCTGATCTTTTTGAATATCCTTTGCTTTTTTTTCAGATGCATCAGATGCATCTGATACAAGTTCATCATCGTTTACTACCTTTTTCTGGGTTTGAAGATCTTCAGAAGTTTTTAAAACATATTGAACCTGTGAAATAGTTTTGTTTATTTTATCAAAATATTTTTCAAAATNATGGCATTTGTCATCTACAATAGCGTTTATATTTTGCAATGAGTCAGCAATTTTTCCAGAAAGCACAGGAAAACTTTTTTGATCTGCCCACTTTTTAATTTCTTTGAAATAGGATTTAATAGCGCCAAGGTCATCCAAATCAGAAAGATCCATAAGAACAAATTCTATTGACAATTGTTCTACTATCTCGTCTATTTCATTATTTTTCATCTAAATCCTTCTCCTAATAATGTTTTGATTGCCAATTGAATCGCAGTAGATCATAATAAAGCAAATCAGGTGGTTTTTGCAGAATTGATTATCTGGTTTTTTTTTAAAACTCAACCAATTTTTTCTAATGATAATATATAGTTAGGAACAAGGACGAAATAATTTACCCAACCATAAGATGCTCGGAAAATATAAAAAATCTTGATATTTATAGGGGCAAACCCTTTGTGGTTGCCTATCAGTATTGTGTGGGCAATTTATTATACAGTTCCTGGTTGAAAAATCTGACCATCTTGAGTTAGAATTTATCACCTGAAGCTATGATGCTAGTGTTAATTTTACGGATGGACATTTGGTTGAGTTTGTAAATTTTTTGAAGATATGGCTTAATAAAAAAAATCTACTTTAATTTTTACAAGAAGATAACGTTATGTCAAGAATAAAAAAACAAATGGTTGTTGCTAACGCGTTTAGACATAAAAGTATCTGCAAGAGCTTTTTGGGCTGTATGACTATGAAACAATTTAAAATATTTATACTTGACAGGCTGCTTGCGGAATGAATTTTTTTTTTCAAGTTCAATGCGAAAATATCTGTATTTTTTTTAATAGACTTGGGCAAAAAGGATTAATAGATCTAACCCTTCCCTAACTATCTGATATTTTAGCTTTTATTAAACAATACTTACAGTGCTGGTTATTTTTTCTTGTACAGTTATTAATTATACTATATTTAGTGTACTATAACAAAAGCAGTATACAATATATTTGGAGCAAAAAACATGCAAATTCCTCACATTTATCCTGTAACTATTTACTATGAAGATACTGATATTACCGGATATGTATATCATCCTAATTATTTGAAATATTTTGAACGAGCCCGTTCAGATTTTTTCGACGGTGAAAAATTAAGACGTATGCAGTTTGAAGACAAAATAAGTGTTGTGGTTTATAAAGTTGAAGCTATCTTTAAAAAAGGAGCTGTTCTTGGGGATAAGATAGAAATACACAGTACAGCAAAAGTTGAAGGTAATTATAAGGTAGTTGTAAATCAGCAGGCTGTTCGCGTTAAGGATTCCACCTTGCTGGTTGATGGTACAGTCGAGCTGGTTTGTATTTCAGACGCAAGGCTGATATCTTTGCCAGGCTGGATCGGTCAAAAAATTCAGTAATATTGAAATTGATTTAACTGCTAAGGAAATTTTTATATTTAAAACTATGAATTTTATAGAAAATACAATAAAAAAAATAAAAGATCCCTGCAACAGTATGTACCATAATGCAAAACAAAGGTTAAGGCAGCAGGCACGTCCTGCAGGCAGCCTTGGGGTACTTGAAGAAATTGCAGCAAGACTATCTGGCATTTTCAATACTTTAAATGTTAGGCTTCAAAATAAAATTATTATTACCTGTGCAGGAGATCACGGTGTATGCGAGGAAGGTGTAAGTGTTTTTACTCCTGAAGTCACGCGTCAAATGGTGTGCAATTTTTTAGAGGGTGGAGCTTCAATCAATGTTCTTGCAAGGCATGCCGGTGCAAAAGTAGTTGTAGCAGATCTAGGTGTCAACTATAGCTTTGACCCCTGCCTTCCCATTTTGCATAAAAAAATAGGTAAAGGTACTGCAAACTTTACTAAAGGTCCTGCCATGACTTATGATGATGCAATAAAAAGCATAGAAGCAGGAATCGCAATTGTTAAGCAGCTTCATGACAAAGATCACATTCATCTTATTGGAACAGGAGATATGGGTATAGGTAATACAACGCCGTCATCAGCTATTATCGCTGTATTTTCCGGTCTTTGTGTAGATCAGTTAACCGGAAAAGGTGCAGGTGTTGACAATGATGGTCTTAAAAGAAAAATTGAAGTTATAAAACAGGGAATAAGTGTTAACAAACCAGATAGAAATAATCCTGTTGATGTCCTTGCAAAAGTAGGTGGTTTTGAGATAGGAGGGATAGCAGGTATTGTTATCGGTGCTGCATCTAATGGCATTCCTGTTGTGTGTGACGGCTTTATTTCAACTGCAGGAGCTTTGATCGCCTGTGAGCTTGCACCTGCTGCCAAAAAATATCTTTTTGCTGGTCATAATTCTGTTGAAGCCGGTCATAGATATATGTTGGATTACTTAGGGTTGGAAGCATTGCTGGATCTTAAATTCCGTTTGGGAGAAGGAACAGGGGCAGCACTTTCCATGGAATTGATTGATGCTGCAACACGTATTCTTTTTGAAATTAAAACATTTCAGGAAGTTGAAATTCAAGATACTCAAAAATAAATTATTTTTAATTTCGTCACTTTTCGTATATTTTTTGGACAGATCAACAAAAAGACTTTAACAGGGGGGCAACGATGAAGGATGAAACTTCTGAGCTTATTATGAAAGTCCAAAAACTAGAAAAAGAAAACAGTCTGCTAAAACAGATAATAAAAATTGGGCGATCTGTTTATAGTGAAAAAACATCAGATAGCATAATACATCTTATAGCGTCAAAAGTTCCGCAACTTTTGGAAGTCGAACACTGCGCCTTGTTTTTGTTTAATTCATCGCACACATCATTGTGGACAAGTTTTTGTGAAAAACAAAATAGTCATATAAAAACAGTTAATCAATTTGGAATAGCAGGGCTTTGCGGTTATTACAGAAAAATAATAAATGTTCCAAATGCTTATGATGATCCGCGTTTTAATTCTAAAATAGATGATATTACAGGTTATAAAACCAGAAATATAATGTCTGTCCCTGTTATTTCAAAAAATAGTGAAATTATCAGTGTATTACAGCTTATTAACAGCAAAAGCGGACAGTTCACACAAACAGACGAGGAAAAAACGTTGGAATATATTGCAAGTATTTCCAACCTTGATTTTAAATATAAAATTGATAATGCTTTTGCCTCTATATTAAAGCTTTTAAAATCAATAAGATGTAAGCGCAGTATATTTTATATCCTTGATAAAAACAGAGGCAAACTTGAACTTTACATCATAAATGATGATACTCAGAAAATCAATTTGACTTTTAACGTAGGAGCCATAGCTCTTTGCTCACTTACAGGCCAAAGTATAAATATCAAAGATGCAGGCAAAGACTCCCGTTTTAATGTCGACACAGACAATATTTTTAAATGTACAGCAAAGTCAACTTTATGCGTTCCTGTTATAAACCAAACTGAAGAATTGTTAGGAGTTGTGCAGCTTCTTAATAAAAAAAATGATGTATTTACATGCTCTGATATACAACTGCTTGATATTTTATGTGTACATATAGCGCAAGCTCTTGATAATTCGTCAGATTTTAGCAAACAGCAAAAACAGTTTAAAAGTATTCTCAAGGCAATAGCGCTTTCAGTTGATTCCTTGGATACTTTTACAACAGACCATTCCCAAAATGTAAATAAGTTTGCTATGGGAATAGCACGGATTTTAGGTCTTAAAGAAGCAGAAATTGATATCATAAGTGTTGCAGCTCTTCTTCATAACTGTGGAAACGCAGGAATTGACAGGTCAATAAAAACAAAACCATCCGAATTAACCCAAAAAGAATATGAACATGTTAAAAAGCATGTAATGTATACATATGATTTTTTGCGTAATGTCTCTTTTGTTGACGAGTATCAAGATGTACCTCTTATTACTCTTTGCCATCACGAAAACCTGGATGGATCAGGATATTTGGAGGGACGCATGTCTGGAGATATACCTTTTTCATCAAAAATAATTGCTGTTGCTGATGCTTTTGAAGCATTAATGTCACGCCGGCATTATCGCGATGCATTTACTCCTGAAGTCGCATTTGAAATTATGGAACAGGAAGCTGGCAAAAAATATGACTTGAATATAATAAATGCTTTGAAAAAATACTGGTACAATCGTTGATAAATATTTTTTTAGTCTCCTTTTTTTTGCAACCCTGCATGGGAAATACTGTGCAATTTTTTGATTATATTTTATTTAAAAATTAGTTGCATTTGAATATGTTAAAAGTGAATTTTAACAAAATAAAAAAATGAATACAAATTGTGGAGTAATAAAATGGAAAAACAGGAAATAAATGGGATATTTTTCATCGCAGACAAGTGGCCTCTTGATTCAGAAAAGCCCACATTATTTTTTATTCATGGAGCAAGCGGTTCAAATATATTATGGCATGAACAAATTACAGATATTTCAAAAATAGCAAATACAATTGCCCTTGATCTTCCTGGTCATGGGAAAAGCAAAGGTTCTGGGAAAGAAAGTATTGGCGATTATGCTAATGCAGTTATGGGCCTTATTCAAAAAATAGACATTCCAAAGCCGATACTGTGCGGTCTTAGCATGGGAGGTGCTATTACTCAGCAACTTATTTTGGATAATAATAAATATTTTTCTGCAGCAATTCTTATAAGTACAGGGGCAAAATTAAAAGTTATGCCTTTAATATTTGATTTAATAAAAACTGATTACAGCAGGTATGTGGATATGCTCAGGCAATTTGCCGTATCAGAAAAAACTGATTCAAAACGACTTATGCCGATATTTGAAGAAACCATGAAATGTCCTATGGAAGTATCCCTAGGTGACTTTCGTGCATGTGATGCCTTTGATGTAACAGACAAACTGGAAACAGTTGAAATCCCTGTTTTGATAGTTACAGGAGAAGATGATAAACTTACACCTAAACAATATGGAGATTTTTTTGAAAGCAAAATAAAAAATTCAAAAAGAATCCATATAATGGATGCAGGCCATCTTGTACCTGTGGAAAAACCAGATAAAGTTAATATTGCAATTTCTGATTTTTTAAATAAATTTGCAAGTTGACTTTAACAATTATATAACACTAATGAGTGCTTTTTGTTTACAAAAAATCATGAAACACTAGCATTGTTTACATTTGATCTGTTTTCTATTAATATATTTAATAATAAATTTGTTGTTTGAAAGGAAAAAGTATGGAAAAGACCTTATCTATTATCAAACCAGATGGAGTTGATAAAGGACTTATTGGTGAAGTTATAAAGCGATTTGAAGAAAATAAAATTAAAATTGCAGCAATGAAGATGATTCAACTTACAAAAGCTCAGGCACAAGGATTTTATGCTGTTCACAAAAACAAAGTTTTTTTTGACAGCCTTATAGAGTTTATGATTTCAGGACCTGTTGTAGCTTTGGTTCTTGAAGGTACAAATATCATAGCAAAAAATCGGGAATTAATGGGCGCAACAAATTATAAAGAAGCTGCTAAAGGCACAATCCGCTATGACTTTGCCACAGATATTGAAAAAAATATAGTTCATGGATCAGACTCAGCTGAATCTGCTTTAGTTGAAATTGGTTATTTTTTTAGCGATCTTGAAATATTGTAGTGATGACCGGAAAAGTAAAATTAGACAATATATCAATAGTATTGCACAAACCCCGATATCCCGAAAATATTGGGGCAGCTGTTCGTGCAATGTGTAACATGGGAATTGAAAAACTTAGTGTTGTTGATCCTGAAAACTATAATTTTGCCAATATAAAAAAACTTGCAACCCATGCAGCTTTAGAAAAAGTTGAGCAGATAAATATTTATGACAATCTCAAGGATGCACTTTCTGCCTATACTTATATTGTCGGAACAACAGCCAGAACAGGAGGGCAGCGGGAAAGTTTTATTACTCCTTCAACACTTGCCAGTCGGCTTGTTTTGTTGACACAACAAAACAATGTGGCAATCCTTTTTGGCCCTGAGGATAAGGGTCTTACAAATGAAGAAATCAGGTATTGCCATACCCTTGTGAATATTCCTACTGCTGATTTTTCTTCTGTAAACCTTGCTCAGGCAGTAATGATTTTATGTTATGAAATTTTTATTGCTTCCGTGGAAAAATGTAATGAATCAATCCCTCGTCTTGCATCATCTTATGAACTAAATGGAATGTATGATCAGCTTAAAGATATACTTGTCAGAATAAGTTACTTAAATCCTGAAAACCCAGATTACTGTATTGATCGCGTTCGTCATTTTTTTAACCGCATTAATCTTCGTGCTAAAGAAGTCAGTATCATACGAGGTGTGTGCAGACAGATTAACTGGTACGGGAATAAATGCTATAAAGACGGACTGGAAGAGACAAATATGCAATTATCACAAACTCAACGATAAAAAGGATCATTTTAATATCTGTTCATGCGCATTAATGTAATCAATGCTTTTTTTATACTTTTTTAAGTTCCTCAGCCATTTGAAACAGATGCTTTGC
>JGI24724J26744_10000863_pt1 | contig 21350 bp, 30 predicted proteins | sample Cruoilmetagenom7_FD_26744 | JGI IMG/M metagenome (IMG submission 26744) | reverse complement strand
TTGCCTGACTACACCCCGGGCTCTGGAGTGCTTTTTAATCATATTAACTCCTTCTACTATCACCCGTTCTTTAGTGGGGAAGGCAAGGCGCACCTTGCCCCTCTTCCCCCTGTCTTTACCAGCAATAACCAACACTACATCATTGCGTCGAATCTTCAAAATCATTCCCCTTCACAGCACTTCTGGTGCCAGCGAGATAATTTTGGTAAAATTCTTATCCCGAAGCTCCCTGGCTACCGGCCCAAAGATGCGGGTCCCTTTAGGATTATTTTGGTCGGTAAGAATCACTGCGGCGTTATCGTCAAACTTGATATATGAGCCATCGCGGCGACGATATGGCTTGGCAGTACGCACAATAACTGCTCGTACTACATCTCCTTTCTTCACTGTTCCCGAAGGTATCGATTGCTTCACAGAGGCAATGATAATATCACCAGTGCGGGCATATCTGCGCCTTGTGCCCCCAGGCACATTGATACACATTATGCTCCGCGCCCCAGTATTATCTGCTACCCTAAGTCTAGTGCAAGGCTGGATCATTTTTTCGCTTAAACTTCCTCTGCTCGGTATACTATCTCAGCTACTCGCCATCGCTTCTGCTTAGAGAGGGGACGAGTCTCTACAATCCTAACTTTATCCCCAGCTCGACAGATGTTATTCTCATCATGAGCCTTGAACTTTGCTCTGTGGGTTACTACCTTTTTGTACAATGGATGTTTCCTTCGTGATTCTACCACTACCACCGCCGTCTTGTCCATCTTAGCACTAGTTACCTGACCATGCCGGGTTTTACGCTTCTTTTCCATTAAGATAACCTCAAACCTTGGTGAGCTCTCTCTCACGCATTATAGTCTTTAGCCGGGCGACCTTCTTTCTTACNCGGCGAAGCTCACGATAATTTACCAGTTGCCTGGTAGCCAGGCGAAAGCGGAGGTTAAATAGCTCCCGGTGAGCCTCCTCCAACTCCTTGGCTAACTCAGTATCGCCAAAAGCTCGCATCTCCTCAGTTTTCAAGAGTTATCAACCCCTGGCTTAGTGATAAATTTAGCCTTGATGGGAAGCTTGTGAGAACCAAGACGCATTGCCTCTCTGGCTGCTTCCTCACTAACCTCGCTGACCTCAAATAGAATTCTCCCTGGTTTAACCACTGCTACCCAGTGATCCACACTCCCCTTGCCACTCCCCATACGTGTCTCTGCGGCCTTTTTGGTTACCGGCTTATCAGGGAAGATGCGAATCCACAGCTTACCTCCGCGGCGAAGGTAATGCACAATAGCGCGGCGTGTTGCCTCAATTTGCCGTGCAGTAACCCACCCCCTATCTTGAGCTTGGAGGCCAAAGTCACCAAAGGCAAGAATATTCCCCCTTTGAGCTTTACCTTTAAGCTGTCCCCGATGGGCTTTGCGGTATTTCACTCGCTTTGGCTGTAGCATTGCTACTTACCTCTTCTTTTTTACTCCTACCGAATGCGGCTGGCTGAGTAGCCTCCTCTTTAGGCTGGGGTAAGATATCTCCTTTGTAGATCCAAACCTTTATCCCAATGCGCCCCAGGGGGGTACATGCTTCGACAAAGCCATAATCTATCTCAGCGCGCAAGGTATGCAATGGTACTCGTCCCTCCCGTGAGGTCTCTCTGCGCGCTATCTCGCCCCCCCCCAATCTTCCCGAGCAGGTTACCTTTATCCCTTTAGCACCAGCTTGCATTGATCGAGAGACTGCCTGCCTCATAGCCCGTCGATAAGAAACCTGATGCTCTATCTGCCTGGCTATGTTCCTGGCTACCAAGTGAGCATCTATCTCAGGATCGCGAATCTCTTGGATATTTAAGCGGACCCGTTTACCGCTGAGCTTTTCCAGATAAAGGCGCAATTCATCCACCCGTTGCCCCCCCCGACCAATGATAATTCCCGGCCGGGCAGTGTGAACCGTTATGAGCACTTCATTTGTCCCACGGTCAATTTCTACTCTTGAGACCTCAGCCTCAGAGCATTTCAGCTGAATACCGCGGCGAAGACGAATATCCTCTTGCAACAACTCCGTGTAATGCTTATCCGCATACCACTTCGTTGGCCAATCTCGGCTGATGCCAGTCCTGAAGCTGATAGGATTAACCTTCTGCCCCAATTACTCCTCCTCTTTAACGATTGCCGTGAGGTGACTCGAGCGCCTGAGTATCGGGTTTACTCGCCCTCTAGCCTGAGGGCGGACTCGCTTTAAACTGCCCCCCTGGGCAACCAAGACTCTCACAACCCTTAGCTCTGCCGGTGACATTAGGAAGTTATTTTCTGCGTTAGCTGCAGCTGATTTTATCACCTTAGCCACAGCTTTCGCCGCTGGTTTGGGGGATAGGGCAAGAGTAGCCAGGACTTCTTCTACCCTCCTTCCCTGTACTGCATTGGCAACCTGGCGTACTTTCTGGGAGGATAGACCTACATATTTAGCTACCGCTCTTACCTCCATAGCTACTTCTTCCTCGCCGGCTGGGGTCCCCTCTTAGTAGCATGTCCCCTAAATGTCCGTGTGGGGGCAAACTCACCCAATTTGTGCCCCACCATATTCTCCGTGATGAGGGTAGGCACATGTCTCCTGCCATCATGCACCGCAATAGTATGCCCTATCATCTCGGGGAGAATAGTGGAGGACCGGGACCAGGTTTTTATTACTGCTTTTTGCCCTGAGCGGTTGACCTTCTCTACCTTTTTCAACAGCTTAGCCTCGATAAAAGGTCCCTTCTTCGTTGACCTCCCCATGTTACTTCCTCCGCCTAACGATCATCCGGTCACTCGGTTTCCTCCGCCGGGTTTTTACCCCTAAAGCTGGTTTACCCCAAGGTGTTTTAGGTGGCATCCCTCGAGGGCACCTGCCCTCTCCACCACCGTGGGGATGGTCGCCGGCGCTCATTGCTGACCCCCTAACTTGAGGGCGCCAGCCTAGCCACCGCTTACGCCCTGCCTTGCCCAAAATGATATTTTGATGGTCAACATTTCCTACCTGACCAATAGTGGCTGTACATCTAGCCAAAATTTTGCGTATCTCACCAGAAGGCAACGCTACTAAGGTGTAATTACCTTCCCTCCCCACAATCTTGGCAGCAGTTCCTGCCCCCCGCACTATTTGTCCCCCTTTATGAGGTTGAAGCTCAATATTGTGGATCATCGTGCCCACCGGGATTTGCCCTACAGGCAAGGCATTACCCGGATTTATCTCAGCTTCATTACTTGACAGGATAGTGTCTCCCACCGTCAAGCCCAAAGGGGCAAGAATGTAACGCTTCTCCCCATCGGCATAATGGATTAAGGCAATTCGCGCCGAGCGATTGGGATCATATTCGATAGCTTTCACCTCACCGGGCATATCAATCTTGTCCCGTTTGTAGTCGATGAGTCGAAGCATTCGTTTCGCTCCCCCACCCCGATGGCGTACTGTTATCTTGCCTTGGTTGTTACGGCCTGCTTTGCGCTTAAGCGGCCGAATTAACGACCTTTCTGGCTCTTTCTTGGTGATTTCCTCAAAGGTAGAGCCAGTCATTCTCCGTCTCCCCGGAGAGGTTGGTTTATATATCTTTAGCGCCATTTAAACTCCTTCAAAAAACTCAACCTTACTGCCTGGTTTAAGGGTAACCACCGCTTTCTTAGTTGGAGGGGATATTACTTGATGTCTCCTCACCATTCGCCTCTTGCCTGGAATATTTATTATATTTACGGTAGCAACCTCTACACTGAAAACCTTCTCTACTGCCTGTTTGATCTGAGGCTTATTGGCCCCCCTGGCCACCTCAAAGGTATACTTATTCTGCTCGGCAAGCATAGTGTTCTTTTCGCTAATTATAGGTCGGCGCAACACTTCATAAATGTGCATTTCCCCCCAGTTTTATCCCGCCCCCCAGATCTGTTCAGCACGGCGTACTGCGGCTACAGTCATCACTAAAAACTTGTAGGAGAGCATATCTAGCACATTAAGCAAGGGGGCAGGCAATGTCTTTGTTTTTGGTAAATTGCCCGCTGATTTTATCACCTTGATATTGGGCTCAGGGGTGACAATAAGTGTGGAAGAATCTATCCCTAATGTATTCAATATCTGTACCATCTCTTTGGTCTTGGGAGAATTTAGCTCGAATCTATCGATCACGATCAAATCTTCATCACGAGCTTTAGCTGAAAGTACACCTCTTATGGCGAGGCGGCGCATCTTCTTGGGCATATCCTGCCGATAATCTCTGGGATGGGGGCCGAAGGCAACTCCTCCCCCTTTGAGCAGAGGAGATCGTCTGCCCCCACGTCGCGCCCAGCCGGTATGTTTCTGGCGATAAAGCTTCTTCGTGCTGCCACGCACCTCTCCCCTTGTTTTGCTATCTGCCGTACCTAATCGGCGATTAGCTAACTGCCTGACCATCGCTTGATGCACCACTGCTCTATTGAAGGGAACATCAAAAACAGCATCACTCATCTCAATATAATCAACAATCTCTCCTAAGGTGTTGTGAACTGGAAACTGCATCTTTTTATTTGCCTGGCCTTATTTTGTTGATAATCAGCAGTCCTCTCTTAGCCCCGGGCACCGCTCCTTTGACCAAGAGCAGATTACGATCTGCGTCGACCTTTATTACCTCGAGGTTTCCCACGGTGACTTTCCGATTTCCCATATGTCCCGGCATACGCCTTCCTTTAAGCACCCTTCCTGGAAAGGTAGTGCCACCGGCAGAGCCGGGGGCACGATGGCGATCCGACTGACCATGTGTTTTTGGCCCCCCAGCGAAATGATATCGCTTCACTCCCCCAGCAAAACCTTTGCCTTTGGATATGCCACTAATCTTGACTATATCACCTGCCTTGAATATATCTACTCCCACCCTTTGGCCCAGTTGAATAGAAGCAGGGTCATCGATACTGAATTCCCGAAGATGCCGCAGCAGATGCCCCGTCCTTTTGAGATGTCCTTTTTCTGGCCGGTTAAGGCGCTTGACCGGCCCAAAGCCGAGCTGTATAGCATTATAGCCATCTTTTTCTTTTGTTTCAACCTGGGTTACCAAACAAGGGCCGGCTTCAATAACACTCACCGCCACTACAGTGCCGTCTTGCCTGAAAACCTGACTCATGCCCAATTTTCTTGCTATCAATCCAGGGAACATTGCAGTACCTCTATAACTTTATCTCCACATCTACCCCTGAGGGTAGGTTCAACCGAGTTAGCACCTCAATTGTCTTGGAAGTGGGATCGAGGACATCGATAATGCGTTTATGGGTGCGGATTTCAAACTGCTCCTGAGAATCCTTGTCGATAAACGGTGAACGTATAACACAGAACTTCTTAATATGCGTCGGCAGAGGTATTGGGCCAGCTACCTGCGACCCTGTCCTCTCTGCCGCTTCTACGATTTGGCTGGCCGACTGGTCTAATATCCTATGATCAAAAGACTTCAATTTAATTCTGATCTTTCGCTTAGCCATTATCTTCCTCTGGTTATAATCTGCTCTGTCAACAGAGAAGGTAGCTCTTGATAACAGTGAAATTCTATGGAGTGGGTTGCCCTCCCTTGGCTTAAGGAGCGAAGGGCAGTAGCATACTCGAAGGTCTCAGCTAAGGGAATGATACCTTTGACTATCCTCAAATCACCCTGCATCTCAATACCCCCGATATGTGCTCTCCGAGCATTAAGATCACCCAATATATCGCCCAGAAATTGCTCTGGGGTGAGCACCTCCAATTTCATGATCGGCTCAAGGAGCAAAGGCTCGGCTTTGCGCACTCCATCCCGCAGTGCTATTGAGCTGGCCATCTTAAAGGCGATGTCCGAGGAATCTACTTCATGAAAGCTGCCATCAATGAGTGATACTTTAATATCAACTATAGGATGGCCAGCTAATACCCCTCTCTCTAAGGCTTCTTTTATTCCTGCCTCCACTGCGGAAACAAATTCCCCAGGTATAGCCCCCGCACGGATTCGATTGCTGAATTGAAATCCGCTACCCCTCTCCACCGGCTCGAGCCGAAGCAAAACATGGCCATACTGTCCCCGCCCACCAAACTGCTTAATGAATCTCCCCTCTGCTTCAACTGGCCGAGAGATTGTTTCTTTATAGGCTATTTGAGGTTTGCCCACCCTGGCTCCCACCCTGAACTCACGCTTCATTCTTTCAATCAAGACCTCAAGGTGAAGTTCGCCCATGCCGGAGATTAAGGTTTGGCCTGTCTGGGGCTCATAACCTATTTTGAAGGTAGGATCCTCCTGGGCCAATTTTGCTAAGGCATCTCCCAGCCTGTCTTGATCTGCCTTGGTTTTAGGCTCGATGGCCACCGAGATTATTGGCTCGGGGAAGCTTATCGGCTCAAGAAGAACATGGTGGGAAAGGTCACAAAGAGTATCACCGGTAAAGGTATCCTTTGGTCCCAAGGCAGCAATGATTTCCCCCGCGCTGACCTCCGCAATGTCCTCGCGGTGATTAGCCTGCATCTGAAGTAATCGGCCAAGGCGTTCCTTTCGCCTTCGGGTGGAGTTGAACACTTGATCCCCGGCTTTCGCCTTGCCTGAATATACTCTGATATACGCTAATCTGCCCACAAAGGGATCGACGACTACCTTAAAGACTAAAGCGGAAAGCGGTGCTGCGCTAGATGGGAGGCAAGCAACTACCTTATTTGTTGCTGGCTCGATACCTTGTATTGGCGGCATGTCCAGAGGTGAGGGGAGATAATCTACTATGGCATCCAAAAGTGGCTGAATACCTTTATTCCTTAAGGCACTGCCGCAGAGGACAGGCACTAACTTATCCGCCACGGTAGCCCTTCGCAAGGCAGCTTTGATGTCCAAGGTAGTGAGCTGGTCACCTTCAATATAAGCCTCCATCACCTGATCATCTACTTCAGCTAATTTCTCAACTATCACCCTTCGCTGTCTCTCCACCTTCTGGATATAACCATCAGGGATGCTCGATTCAATGGGGGGAGAAGCAAGATCATCAGCAAAAATCCAGGCTTTATTCTCTACCAGATCTATAACTCCCTCAAATGACTTTTCCCCGCCTTGAGGCAATTGTATCGGCACGGTGTTGGCACCCAGGTGTTCCTCCATCATGATCAGGGCTCGCTCCCAGTCAGCGCCAATTCGATCCATTTTGTTAATAAAGCAGATTCGGGGGACGTGATACTTATCTGCTTGATGCCATACTGTCTCCGACTGAGGTTGAACACCAGCCACCGCATCCAGCACTACCACCCCCCCATCAAGTACCCGCAGACTTCGCTCCACCTCAGCGGTGAAATCCACATGACCTGGGGTATCAACAATATTGATGCAGTGCTCTTGCCAATGGCAGGTAGTTGCCGCCGCGGTGATAGTAATCCCCCTTTCTCGCTCTTGTTCCATCCAGTCCATTACTGCGGTCCCCTCATCCACCCCCCCAATTTTATAGGTGCGACCAGTATAGTAGAGGATCCGCTCGGTGATAGTAGTTTTGCCGGCATCTATATGGGCGATGATCCCTATATTCCGCATTCGATCTAAAGAACAAGCCTCCCCTGTTGAGCTATCCATCACCATTAATCCTTCTGGGCTAATTTCTGGCATACGGGGAATAGGGGAACTGAGAATTTTGTTACCATCGGAAGTGCACAAAGGCTCTATTCGCCTCAGCCATTCTATGAGTGTCTTCCCGCCTTTTAACCGTCACCCCTTGCCCCTGAGCGGCATCAGTAATCTCAGCGGCAAGTTTCTCTGCCATCGACTTGCCACTTCTTGCTCTAGCTGATTTCAGCAGCCAGCGTATAGCTAAAGAGTTGCCCCGGTTGCCTCTGACCTCTACAGGTACTTGATAGGTGGCACCGGCAACACGACGTGGCTTAACCTCCAAAAGAGGTGTAGCATTTCTTATTGCCTGCTCTAAGACATCGATAGAATCCCGTTTCATTCTCTGTCCACTGAGGTTAAGTGCAGTATAGACAATCCTTTCTGCCGTTCTTTTCTTACCACCATACATCACTTTATTAATTAATCGGGAAACTAGCTGGCTATTATACACCGCATCAGGCGGCATTTCCCTTCTTATTATTGCTCCTCGTCTGGGCATCTTTCAACTCCAAACTAAAAAACTCGAGTAATCCCCTTACCGTACAGCAGCTGCCAGGTTATTTACAACACCATCGACTAGCCGAGAAGATTCCTAGGCACCCTTAGCACGCTTTGTTCCGTAACGGCTACGCCCTTGTTGCCGATTGGCTACTCCACTGGTATCTAGAGTGCCCCGGACAATATGGTAACGTACCCCAGGTAGGTCTTTCACGCGCCCCCCCCGAATTAGCACCACCGAATGCTCCTGGAGATTATGTCCCTCACCCGGGATATAGGCAGTTACCTCCATGCCATTAGTTAGCCGCACTCGAGCAACTTTACGCAGGGCAGAGTTAGGCTTCTTAGGAGTCATCGTCTTGACTTGAAGGCAAACCCCCCTTTTTTGGGGTGAACCTTTACTCTGCCCTAGCTTATTCTTAAGCGCATTAAAGTTAAAATGAAGTGCCGGAGTTTTATTCCCCCGGGGGCCCCCTTTTCGCCCTTTTCGCACCAGTTGATTAAGGGTAGGCAAATTCCTCCTCCTTATAAACCGCAAGCCTTATAATTTAACATTAACTGGAGGAAGATGTCAAGTCCGCGAACTGAATCATGTTGCTGCCCAGTAAAAATGATTACAATGATTACACGGTGACAAAATCATAGAACATCAACATCTGAGGGCAGACATGTCGACAAACTCTGAAAAAGCAAATATACTATGAGCCAAGGATGCTGTCAGCAGAAAATCTCTGGGGAATGTCAGCTCTTTGACATGCTGCCGATTTATTAGAGGATGGCATTGACCTACGATATATTCGGGAACTTTTGGGGCATGAGAATCCCCGAACAACACAGCGATATACTTATGTGAGCCAGAGGGAGCTAGGACCATTCGAAATCCGCTAGGTAAACCATCATGGGCGGTTGCCCACCAGCGAATCATGAAAATAGGTTGTCGTTGCGAGGGGCAAGGCCCCGAAGCAATCTCAGGATAATGAGAGTGAGATTGCTTCCCCTTCGCTTCGCTCAGGGTCGCAATGACACATGGGGAATCTATTTTCGGAATAAAGGTTATCTGGAATTTCAGAGGCAAAAGTTTTATAATCACTGCGGGAGCTAGATAGCCTCTTTGGTTAAAGGGGGTGAAATGAAGATTCACGAGTACCAGGCAAAGGCAATCATGTCTCAATATGGCATCCCAGTACCTCAAGGTGGCGTAGCTGGCACAGCAGCGGAAGCCAAAGAAATTGCTGCCCAGCTTGGTGGAGAAGTGGCCATCAAGGCCCAGGTTTACGCCGGAGGCAGAGGCAAGGCAGGGGGCATTAAACTAGCCCCTTCTGCACAAGAGGCGGCAAAGTTGGTAGCCGAGATGCTGGGCAAGAATTTGGTTACCCATCAAACCTCTCCCCAAGGAGTGCCAATCGATCGAGTATTAGTTGAACAGGCAATAGAAGCAGAAGGTGAATTTTATCTTGGCATCGCGATTGATGGGTCGGCTCAACTGCCGGTGATGATGGCCAGCTCGGCGGGGGGGATGGATATTGAGGAAGTAGCCCAAAAGAGTCCAGAGAAGATTACCAAGATTTACCTCGAACCAGCGATTGGCTTTCAACCCTTCCAGGGGAGGAAACTTGCTGAGGCGATGGGGATGGACCCCTCTCTGGTCCGCCCGGCTACTGAGCTAATGGCCAATCTCTACCGCTTGTTTTGGGGAAAAGACTGCTCCTTGGCTGAGATTAACCCCCTGGTAATTACCAAACAGACCGAACTGGTGGCAATAGATGCCAAACTCAACTTCGATGATAATGCTCTGTTTCGGCATCCCGATATCGCTCAGTTGCACGATCCAAGGCAGGAGGATGCTATGGAGGCCCAAGCTGCAAGCTGGGGGGTGAAAAATTACGTTAAATTAAATGGCAACATCGGTTGCCTGGTCAATGGCGCCGGACTGGCGATGTCCATTTTAGATCTCCTTACTCTATCAGGTGGCAGCTCAGCTAACTTCCTTGACATTGGCACCGTGAATACCACCGAGCGAGTAGTCAATGCGTTTAAGATTCTTACTGCTGACCCCAAGGTAAAAGCGGTGCTGGTGAACATCTTTGGTGGCATGGCTCGGGTGGATGTAATCGCCCAGGGGATAGAGGAGGCATATCGGCAGATGGACATCAGGGTTCCCCTGGTAGTGAGGTTAGCGGGGACAAATGTGGAACAGGGTAGGCGCATCCTTGCCGAGTCGGGAATAAAATTCATTGCTGCTCAAGATTTAGCTGAGGCAGGAAGGCTAGCAGTGGAAGCAGCCAAAATTTCCTAAGGAGGAGAGCTGTTGTGAGCATACTCGTCGATGAAAATACCCACCTACTTGTTCAAGGAATCAGCGGTCGGGAGGGGAGTTTCCACACCCAGCGTTGCCTGGAATATGGCACTAAAGTGGTAGCTGGAGTTTCCCCAGGCAAGGGGGGAAGCAAAGTACTTGGTGTGCCGGTTTTCAATACCGTCGAGAGAGCTACCAGGGAAACGGGGGCCAACGCCAGCATTATCTTCGTACCGGCAGCTTTTGCCGCCGATGCTGTTCTTGAAGCTGCTGATGCTGGCATCTCCTTGGTAGTTTGTATTACTGAAGGGATCCCCACCTTTGACATGATCCCCCTACTCTATTACCTCCGCCACACCAATACTCGACTTATCGGCCCTAACTGCCCCGGAGTGATCTCACCAGGAAAATGCAAAGCGGGATTAATGGCAGGAGACATTCACATGCCAGGAGGTGTAGGCGTGGTATCTCGCAGCGGCACTTTAACCTATGAAGTAGTGGCGCAACTCACGGCTCTAGAGGTGGGACAATCTACCTGCGTTGGCATTGGCGGCGATCCTCTACTGGGCAGCACCTTTATTGATATATTAAACCTCTTTGAGCAGGATACCCAAACCTCGGCGGTAGTACTTATCGGAGAGATTGGAGGAACTATGGAGCAGGAAGCAGCGGAGTTCATTCAGAAAAATATGTCCAAGCCAACAATTGCCTTTGTGGCTGGCAGTACTGCCCCACCGGGGAGAAGAATGGGACATGCTGGTGCAATTATCAGCGGCAGCTCAGGGAAAGCTCAACAAAAGATTACTGCTCTGGCCACTGCTGGGGTGACCATAGCCGAAAGCCCTGCTAAGGTCGGCATCACTACTAAAAAGGTACTTGAAGAGAAAACTAAGCGACTATTTATCTGAGCTACCTCTTACGCCGATTGGAGACATAACGCTGATAGAGATCAACAACATCTAGTTCGCCAGCTACGATCTTACCAATAACCCAGCCGCCAAAGATGCATAAGAGCAACAGAAATGCTTCTAATACACCACCCCATATAAGGATGGCGCCTATTACGCCACCGAGGATAACTCCTACTATCTTTGGGTCCACCGCTCTACCCCTCATCTTCCTAGGCAACTACTTGGCTGCCAGGCTCTTTGCCTCTACTGACTCATAATGAGCTTTGATTTCCACCTTAGCCACAGGTAATCCGATGAATTGCTCTATAGCTTCCTTAATCTTGCTTTGCAGCTCGCTGCCGCTCTCAGGGATGCTAGCCCCTAAAGCTATCGGGGTCTTACAGCTCAGCACAAGACCACCTGATGCTTCACCAACTTCGCAATCAATATCACGCACGCTTTCTACCGTCAATCCTGTCCTGTTGGCTAAAAGGCGGACGCTTTCCTGGTCTATAGTGAGCAGACCTCCGCCGTCGGATCGGATCAAAAATGGCACCCTCTTCCGTGGGGCAAACTCCAACGATAATACTGCCAGCATCCCTACTATAAGGATGACACTTACTCCGATGCCAATGGCCTGGTCACTCCCCGTGGCCGAGGCTACCCCCTCCAGTTGACCACTGAACCAGCCATAAGGTAATACTTCTCCAGGAAGTACTGCCCCAAATATAATCAGGAGAACGATTATGCCCCCGGCTAATATTAGCAAGGCCAATATGATACTAAATATGCGATTAAAAAGACTCATCTCACCTCTATCCGAAACATTGCTCACTTATTCGGCTGCCATTTGCGTTAGCATCTTCTCCGGGAACTCAACTCCTACAACATTGATGTTGATCTGCTTAGCTACCAAGCCGCATAACTTCCTCACCTTACTAGCCACATTCTGGCGTACTTTAGCGGCAATCTTAGGAATGTTATGGCCATAGATGACTCTAAGCTCGATATTGATTGTAGTTTCCTTCAATCCTACCTCTGCACTTATCCCCCTAGCCCTTTCTGGAGCACCACCCAAGTGCTCAGCTAGGGTGCGCCCCATGGAGCCAGAGCCTAGGGCATAAACCCCCTCTACCTCTCGTGCCGCTATGCCGGCTATGCTGCCCACCACCCGCTCGGATACGATGGTCACGCCCGCTATACTCACCACCACACTCTCTCTCTCGGAATCGTGCCCTCTTCCATCATCTGCCCCCTTCATAAAGTGGACCATGCCCAAATGTTTATGAAGTTAACTCCACCTCAGTAAGCGCTCTCTCTACTCCCTCGGTGGGGGGGAAGTAGACGTCTACGATATTGATATTGATCTCCTTCGCAACCAGACCGCATAGACTCAGTGTCTTATCAGCCACATTCTGGCGTACCTTAGCGGCAACCTTAGGAATACTATAGCCATAAATGACCCTTAGCTCGAGATTAACTGTAGCTTCTGCCACACCCACCTCTACATCCACCCCCCTAGTCCTTTCTGGAGCGCCACCCAACCGCTCAGCCAGGGTACGTCTAACAGAGCTAGCTCCGCCGGCTCCCATGGCATAGATCCCTTCTACCTCTCGCGCCGCTGTTCCAGCTATAATTGCCACCACCTCATCCCTTATGGTTAGTGTCCCCTGTGGCTCAATTTGCTCTCCCATTAGTCACCCCCACACTCAGATTTCATCTATTCTAGAGCACTCTTCTTCCTCGAAGGACAACTCCCTTCTCAGAGCGCCTACTCGCCAAATCATTGGTGCCAATATATCATAGCCTTCGTATTTTGTCAAGTGAGCGAGTTGCAATAGTGCATAACATGCAGCCAATCATCTTTTACAATCGAGAATGAAAGTATAAGGATTGACACTACTCGCTGTGTTGACTAGGAGAGGCCAAAGTGCTAATTTGTGGTGATGAGTTATAAAGCAATTATCTACGACAAAAGGCAACAGATTGGCTACATAACCCTTAATCGGCCTGAGGTAGCTAATGCTATCGATATGCAGATGGCACTAGAGCTAGTTGATGCTTGCCACCAAGTCAACCAGGATGAAAGCATTAAGGTGGTCATCATCACCGGAAGTGGAGACGAGGCCTTTTGCTCTGGGGAGGATTTAGGGCAACTCTACCACAGCCTCAGTAGAGGGGCCTCGTTGGAAGTAAAAGAGCCTACCTTGCTCTATGAAGCTACCGCATCAGTGGCAGCTATTAACCATCCGGTCATCGCCGCTATTAATGGGGATGCTCTAGGGGCAGGCTTAGCTTTGGCATTAAGTTGTGACCTCAGGATTGCCTCAGATAAGTCCCGGTTAGGAGTTCCTGATACTGCCTGGGGCTATATTTCCGCAGGGGGCGCTACTCAATGGCTGCCCCGAACCGTAGGTAGGGGCAAAGCGTTGGAAATGATCCTCACTGCTGAACCTGTCGACGCACAACAAGCACATCGAATTGGGCTGGTTCACCAAGTAGTCCCTCATCAGGAAGTTATCCTCAAGGCAGAGGAGGTAGCGATGAGGATAGCCTCGCGGGCACCTATTGCCCTACGATATGCTAAGGAAGCGATACGTAAGGGTTTAGATTTAACCTTGGAGCAAGGGCTAAGGCTGGAATATGACCTTTACTTAGTGCTTCAAACTACTAGAGATCGCACTGAAGGTATCACTGCCTTCTTGGAAAAAAGACCTCCCCAATTCAAAGGAGAATGAATTGAAATTAGATTTACATACTCATATCTTTGAAGCTACCAATATTGCTCACCCTGATGTCGATTTAGTGCGCCAGATAGTAACCAAGATAACCGAAAGAGGCTTGGATGGAATCGCCATCACTGAACACCGGGACAAGGATTATGCTTATCAGGTGATAGAGATTGTAAACCGATTCTTTGCCAACCAGGTAATAATCATTCCCGGGCAAGAGGTATGTGAAGCCTTTCATCATGTGGTTGAGCTCTACCTGCCTGATGGCTCAACTTTCCGTTTTGTGGCTCATCCTGGGGATGGGGAGCTTTTAGAGCGATGCTTCGGTTATATGGATAGTATCCACGGCATAGAGATTGAGAATGGCGGTTACCACGTTGCCAAGGAGAAGGCAATCGAGATTGCCCAAAAATATGATCTGCTCATGCTGTCGAATAGCGATGCCCACTCGTTATCAGATATTGGCCGGTACTGGAATGAGATCGACCTTGCCGAGCTTTGTAGCCGGGCCAAAATGAAGCCGAAGCTACAAAAATAATGGGAAGGGATATAAGGGATATAGTTGAAATTAAAGCTTGATCTGCACACCCATTGCTTTGAGGCCACTGGCCAAGTCGCCCCCACTGAGGACATTGTAAGACAAATTATCGCTGCGGTAAAAGCAAGAGGACTAGATGGAATCGCTATTACCGAGCACGAGGATAAATCCTATGGATATAGGGTTAAGGAGATTGTTGACCACTACTTCGCCAGTGAGATTTTGGTTATCCCCGGACAGGAGATAGTTGTAGCAGAGATGGCCTGGGCTGAGGTAGTGGAGCTATATTTGCCTGGTGAGGTTACCTTTAGATTTCTACCTCATCCGAGCTACCCTTATCCGGGGGACTTCTCCTATGGAGTTGATTTGCTTCATGGCATTGAGATCAGAAATTATTTGCACGATCGGCAACTAAACAAACCAAAAATAAGGGAAGTTGCCCAAAAACATCACTTGCTTTTGCTGGAAAATAGTGATGCTCATTCATTGAGCAATATTGGGGCATACTATAACGAAATTGATCTTGAAGAGCTATACCATCGAGCAAATCAGGGATTAAGGTAACACAGTGCCCGATTTTCAAACCATCATCTATGACAAGAAAGACGGCAAGGGATATATCACCCTTAATCGGCCTCAAGCGCTAAATACCTATAACCTTCAGATGCGGGACGAGTTATATCAGGTATTAAGCGCCATTAAGGATGACCCTGAAGTAATGATAGTTATTTTGGCCGGAGCAGGAAGGGCATTTTGCGCCGGGGCCGATTTAACTGAATTCCTCACCGCTCCTTCTCGAGTGACCGCCCGTCAAGTTCGCTGGGAGCGTGATGTGTGGGGGTTGTTTTTAGCCCTTCCCCAACCTTTGATTGCTGCTCTTCACGGCTATGTGCTCGGCTCGGGCATTGAGATAGCACTTTGCTGTGACCTGAGAATTGCTTCAGAGGATGCTCGTTTCGGTCTTCCCGAGCCCTCTTTAGGCATTATCCCCGCTGCCGGAGGAACGCAGCTTTTACCGCGCACAGTTGGTAGAGCCAAGTCTTTGGAAAAGCTATTGACTAGTGATTGGACTGATGCCCAGGAAGCCTATAATAGCGGGTTGGTCAACCAAGTAGTCCCCAAAGATAATCTCCTCCCTTATGTGGAACAGGTGGCAGGGAAAATAATGTCCCGTGCCCCCATTGCTATAAGGTATGCTAAGCAGGCAGTACGAAGAGGGCTGGATATGAGCCTGGAAGAGGGTTTGGCACTGGAGAGGCGACTTCGTGGCCTAGTTCTGCTAAGCGATGATGCTCGGGAAGGGATTACCGCCCGTCTTGACAATAGAGCCCCTCGGTTTTAAAATGGACGGCAACTTTCTTTAAAGGTTTTCGGGTTGAGCGGCCGATTGAAATTGGGCAAGTCTTTTTATGTGAGGTGATTCAAAAATGGGTTTTCTTACTGAACTTTCGTTGCGTAACCGGGCAGTGACTTTCCTCGCTGTAATACTAATCACCATAGGCTCCATCTATGCCACCATCAGTCTTAAGATGGAGTTGATACCAGATATCGAGATGCCAGCAATCAGCGTGGTCTCCATATACCCTGGGGCTCCTCCTGAAGAGGTAGAGAGGGAAATTACCGCCCCGGTTGAGGCTGTTGTTTCCGGCACCGAGGGCTTAAAGAATATCTATTCAACTTCGGCAGAGCACATCTCATTTGTTCTCGCTGAGTTCAAGTTTGGCACCAATATGGATAAAGTGGAGCTAAGTGTATCTCGAAATATGGCGCTACTGAATCTTCCTCCTAACGTTAAGCCCCAGGTTCTCCCTTTGGGGATGGAGATGATGCCGGTAGTGGTGCTCAGCCTCAGTGGTGATGTTGACCCTGCTGAGCTGCAAGAAATTGCTGACAGCAAAGTTGTCCCTCGAATAACTGCCCTAGATGGTGTTTTCAGTGTTGATCTAGAAGGGGGTAGCCAAAGAGAAGTGCTTGTCCGCCCCGATACTGGGAAAATAGACCAACTGGGCCTCTCTTTATCATGGATTGCCTACATGCTTCAGTCTGGTAATATCTCGATCCCTACCGGGAAGATAACCCTGGAGCATACGGTTTATCCTTTGCATGCTCTGCATCGGTACACCTCATTAGAAGAGATTGAGAACACAATTGTTACTCTTTCAAATCCAGCTACAGGCGCACCGCTCTTACTTAAGGATGTAGCCGAGGTAAGCTTATCACCAACTCCTCAGACGGCAATCACCCGTACCAATGGCAAAGATAGCGTGGGCATTATAGTGCTAAAGGATGGCGGGGCCAATACGGTCTCGGTGGCTAATGCCATAATTGATGAGGTGGCTAGAATCGAGCCGACTCTCGGCAGCGGGGTTGAACTGCATACCATACTCGACCAATCGGAATTCATCGAACGCAGCATTCGAGACTTAACTCGGGAGGCACTGATCGGGGCAATCCTAGCTATAATAATAATATTCCTCTTCCTGTGGGCAGTGCGTGCCTCTCTAGTCACCATCGTTTCTATCCCTCTTAGCGTCCTTATTGGCTTCATGTTGCTCAATTTCTGTGGGCTGACCATNAACATCCTCACCTTAGCCGCTATGGCNATTGCTATAGGGAGGGTAGTTGATGATAGCATTGTAGTATTGGAGAATACCTATCGTCATCTCCAGCAAGGTGAGGGCTTTAAGGAGGCAGCCCTCAGTGGTGCCAAGGAAGTAGCCGCTCCAATTACCTCAGCTACTCTGGCCACAGTGGCTATATTCTTGCCAATGGCATTTGTTGGTGGGATAGCTGGTGAGATGTTTTGGCCCTTTGCCCTGACCGTAACCTTTGCTCTGCTGGCTTCTCTACTGGTGGCTCTGATGGTAATCCCACCCCTGTCTAGTTTCATCTCGATCAAAAAATTGAACTTGCAGGGGGTGGAAAGTTGGTATCATCGGATTTACACTAGAGCGCTGAGGTGGTCACTTCGCCGTCGGGCACTCACCTTGATTATTGCCTTGGTGCTTTTCTTTGGTAGCTTTGGCCTTATGCCTTTCATTGGCACCTCCTTCCTCCCCGCCACCGGTGAGAAAATGGTGTTCATAACCATTGAGATGCCTCAGGGGACCGATCTGGCCACCACCGCGGCCAAAACAGCCGAAGTAGAGAGGATTCTTGGTGCCAATCCACAGGTGGAATCTTACCATAGCACTGCTGGTAATTCAGGTACCATGGCTGGTAGCTTCACAGGTTTGATGGGTGGGGGCGCCAGCGGCAGTGCGGCTATGATTGTTAGCCTTAATCCTGAGGCTGACCTGGAGAAAGAAACGGCCGAGCTGCGCTTGGCTTGTAGGCAGGTAGCTGGGGAAGAGGCTACCGTCTATGTCCTCGCCGGACAAGAGGCAGCGGCGATGATGGGCAGTACCTTAGAGGTTACTGTCACCGGCAGAGACCCTACCCAAGTGGCCCAGGTTGCTGAGGAGATAGTAGCCGCACTAAAGAGCAAGGATATGGAAGGAGAACTCACCGATCTCAGGGCTGATGTGGCTCAAGCCAAGCCGGAAATAAACATACAGGTTGACCCCACTTCTGCGGTAATGTATGGGCTAACCCCAGCCAGCGTGGCGATGGCGTTGCGCCAGATGATGGTTGGGCAGACAGTGGCCAAAGTGAGCTTGGAAGGCGAGACTTTCGATGTTTTCCTCGCTGGCATGGCTGATGAGATGGGCAGTATTGAGGAGCTCAGAGAAGTGAAAGTTGGCTTGTCTCCCCCTGTCCGTTTAGCTGACATCGCTACCGTGGAACGGGGAATGGGGCTAACTCAGGTGCGGCACGTTGATCAAAAGCCTGCTGCCACTGTGTCGGCAAACATCACCGCCGCCGATGTGGGGAAGGTCAACCAGGAGGTGCAACAAGTAATCGATGAACTCGAACCCAGTTTCCCGCCAGAGGTGGAGGTCAAGATAGGCGGTGTAATGGAGCAGATGATGGAGGGCTTCTCCAGCATGTATATTGCCATAGGCGCGGCCATTGGCATAGCTTATTTGGTGCTGGCAATAAGCCTCGGCTCGTTACTCAACTCTCTGATCGTTATGGTCAGTTTGCCCCTAGCTTCTATCGGGGCATTGCTGGGGCTATTTATCACCAATCACACCTTAGGCATCTCAGGGCTTATGGGCATACTAATGCTGGTAGGGATTGTGCTTACCAATGCCATTGTGCTTATCACCTTTGTGGAGCAACTGCGGCAGGGGGGGACGGGCGCTCATGACGCCTTAATTGAAGGGGGGCGGATTCGGTTGCGTCCTATCTTGATGACAGCACTAACTACTATGATCGCTCTTGTTCCCTTATCATTAGGTTTGGGGGAGGGGACAATTATTGCCGCTGAGCTGGCAGTAGTAGTTATTGGGGGATTATTTAGCTCTACCCTACTCACACTGTTGGTTATACCGGTCATTTATAGCCTGTGTGAAGGTTGGCGTCATCGCCTTTCCGCTTGATTCAAATCTCAATATCCGAGGATAGAGGGAAGATAATCCCCGGCAATGGTTTTGGTAAATAAAGAGGCTCACTTAAGTACCTTAAATAGGCTCCAGATGAGCACAGATTTTGCTGCAGCCCGAGCTGAGTTAGTTGAATACTTAAGCCATGACATCAACGATAGAAGGGTGCTCGAGGCTATAAAGTGCATCCCACGGGAGAAATTTGTATCTAGTGCCTACCAGTATGCTGCATATGAAGATAGACCTCTCCCTATTGATAAGGGGCAGACTATCTCCCAACCCCTTATTGTGGCTATTATGAGCGCGGCGTTAGAACTGGATGGCTCAGAGAAGGTGCTGGAGGTAGGCACCGGCAGTGGCTATCAAGCAGCAATTCTAGCCAAACTAGCCTGGCGAGTAGTTACTGTGGAGCGCCACCAGGTGCTTGTTGACAAGGCGAAGCAAGTGCTAGCCAAGTTGGGTTACACCAATATTGAGATACATCTCGCCGAGAAGACTTTGGGCTGGCCTCAACAGGCCCCCTATGAAGCTATAATAGTTACCGCTGCTGCTCCTCAGGTTCCTCAGGTTCTTATAGATCAACTTGCCGATGGGGGTCGTCTGGTGATTCCTGTTGGCTCTCGTTATGAGCAGGATTTATTAAAAGCCATTAAGCAAGGCGACAAAATTACCACCCACAACTTGGGACCATGCCGCTTTGTGCCCTTAATCGGTAATGCTGCCTGGGGTAAAGAGGAAGATGAATAGCTTCGCCTGGCAAGTTTTTACCTAAAGGTGTTGATTGAGCCTCTTTATTTCCTCCCCCGTGGCATCATAGATAACGATCTCCAAAGGCATCTGCCCGGGAAGAGAATGGGTGGCACAGGCCATACACGGATCATAGGCACGGAAGGCCATCTCCACCATATTTAGCAGACCCTCAGTAGCCACCTTGCCCTTCTTGATAAGCCCCTGGGCGGCTTTCTTCACTGACATATTCATCGCCGGGTTATTCTGTACGGTAGCCACGATGAGGTTGGCTTTTTTAATGATCCCCTTCTCATCGGTCTGATAGTGGTGGAGAAGAGTTCCCCGTGGTGCTTCTACTAGCCCCACACCTTCATCGGGGGTGGCACTGGGGATGGTGCGAATATCAGGACTAGTTACCTCCTTATCCTGAGAGAGCTCTAGCAAGTGCTCGGCAGCATAGAGAATCTCAATCAGCCTGGCCCAATGGAAGGCCAAGGTGGCATGAACCGGCTTACCACCTAAGGTTTGATACATCTTCTCATATTCTTCTTGAGCCAGGGGGGTAGCCATACCATCAGCCACATTGAGTCGAGCTAAAGAGTTCACCCGGTAGATTCCGCTATCATCCCCCTCGACAAGTCCTTTCCAGCCGATCTTCTTCAGGAAAGGAAACTTGAGGTAAGACCAGGGCTCGGTATGCTCAGCTATATGGTCGAGATAATTGGCCGCCCGAAACCGGGCGAATTCTTTTCCCTGTGGATCGACCACCTTTATATCCCCCTCGTAGAAGTTCACCTTGTTATTCTGGTCAACCAGGCCCATGTAGTAGCTTTTCATAAAATAGACGTCGCCGGTGATTAAATCTAGGTAGTCTTTATTAGCCAAAACGAGGTCGTTGAACAACTTGAGGCCTAGTTTGCCAAACTCAACTAGGGATTTGGACTTTTGTTCGAAATCCTGGCGCTCCTCCTCAGCAATGGCCTTGCTCATCCCTCCGGGGAGGCCACAAACAGGATGAGTGGCTTTGCCGCCAATCACTGCTTGAATATCCTGGGCATAAGCACGATGTTTAATGACTTCCATGCCTGTTTCAGTGCCCACTTTAGCAATAAGTCCCAAAATATTACGCTGCGCTGGATCGGCTTGAGGTCCTACAATGAAGTCAGGAGCAGCCAAGGCATAGAAGTGGGCAATGTGGGAGTGGAGCATATGGGCGCAATAAAATAGCTCTCTCAACTTCTTGGCTGCTGGCGGAGGGTCAACATGGTATACGGCATCGGTGGCCTTACACGAGGCCATGTGATGTGCCCCGGGTCAAACCCCGCAGATTCGAGTCACGATCCGAGGCATCTCTTCGACTGGCCTTCCCTCAGCGAACCTCTCAAAGCCTCTGAGCTCAGGGATCTGAAGGTAGGCATTGGCTACATCCCCTTCCTCATCAAGTAAGATCTCGATCTTGCCATGCCCTTCCAGTCTGGTTATAGGGTCAATGCTTATCTTTTTCATAAGTCACACTCCCTTAAGTTTGCATTCGCCTTCTTTTCAGCAGGGAGCTGGACATGCCGAATCGATAGAAGGTACCGGCGGGGTCTACTACCTCCTCAACCATTCTGGCA
>JGI24724J26744_10000862_pt1 | contig 21374 bp, 17 predicted proteins | sample Cruoilmetagenom7_FD_26744 | JGI IMG/M metagenome (IMG submission 26744) | reverse complement strand
AAAAAAAACAATATGTTAGGTTGCAAAATATAAACCTGAAACCTAACATATTGAACATAAATGCAAAGCCAATACATAAGATTTATCTTGTTATTTAGCTTTTAATAAAAATATTTTTGCTAAAACAATAGTTCGGTAAAATTTTAATAGATTATGAAATCAAGTCCATGTGGTCTTTTGTAATAATTTCAGATAGTTCTGATTTTCAATCCACGAATTAGAAAAAATTACCGAACCATTGACTAAACTAGTATATTTAACCTTATTTTAAAGGTCAATGCTTATTTTTAAATTATTCATATTTTTTTATTATTATAAAAAAATATATGACTTCATGGTCTAAAACATCATACTTCTCAGCAAATATGCTCTGGTAATTGCATTGCATGAAAGTATAGAAAGTCAAGCGAATGCTTCTTTAGATCTTTTGATCGTAAATTTTGCAAATAATGCTGGCAAAAGCATGGGGGTATTTTTTTATCTGGCAAAAAAAGTCTGAATATATGCAATTGTAAACCAAATCAACAGGCTGCTTGCGGAATGAATTTTTGTAACAGCCTGTCGCCCTTTGAAAATAGAGTTGAAGATGCTTGAAGATGTAATCGTAAAAGTAAAAAACGTATGAGCAATTCGATCCATTTTTTAATAATAGAGCTTTTTAAAAACAATCTGCCTAAAATAGCATTGAAGTAAAAAATGATTGTTAATCAGCATTTTTCATGTTAATGCTTTTTGAGTTAAGATATAGTTTGAAGGTTTTTTTTATTGTAAAATTTAGTTGGAGGATTATTTTTATCATGAGATGTCAATACTGCGTATATGAAGGGCCTAGATCGGATTTTCCAAGAAATTTAAAATCGATTCAAACTACTGCAAGCGGTCTAAAGCCGAGAAAGTGCATTAAATGCAATCAGGACAATTTTTTTGCCTGGGGAGAAGAGCTTGAAGAGGATGAACTTGAACTTAAACAGCTTTGCATGGAAATAGAAGGGCTTCTCAAGGCAGACAAAATAGATAAAAAAAATTTGAGAAAACAGCTCAAGGAGATGAAACGGCTAAATACATATCTTAATGCTGAATGGGTAGACCAATTCATGAAACATACTTATAGAAATATGACAATAAAATCATAACAGGGATTGTGCTGCTTTTGAATATTGATAAGGATTTTGTCTCTTTTGGCCTTACTGTAAAAGAGACAGATTTATGCATCTGGGCAACTAAAGATTTAACAAAGATGGCATTTGAATCGGTTTTGAAATACCGTTTTCAACTGGAAGAGTATATAAAGCAATACCCGCTATTTAAATCAACTATAAAGCCTTTAAGTATTGATTATAATGCACCAGAAATTGTAAAATCAATGATGCAGGCTTCTCAAAAGGCAGGTGTTGGTCCCATGGCTGCTGTAGCTGGAGCAATAGCTGAGTATGTTGGCATGGATTTGCTGTCACATACAAATAAGGTTGTTGTAGAAAACGGAGGAGATATATTTATTAAAGTAGATAAAAAGATGCAAATTAAAATATATGCTGGACAGTTTAACAATACCGGGAAAACTGCAATAGAAGTTGATCCTGACCACACACCTTTAGGAGTTTGCACATCTTCTGGAACTATTGGACATTCATTTAGTTATGGAAAAGCAGACGCTGTAACCGCTGTTGCTTCTTCTGCCATACTTGCTGATGCTGCTGCAACTGCATTGGCCAATCATATTAATAAAGTGGCAGACATGGATAAAGCAATCAGGCTGGCAAGTAATATAAAAGGGCTAAAAGGTGCTGTTTTGATAAAAGACGGAATAAAAAAGGTTTATGGAAGAGTTATTATGGTATGATAAATTTATATTGACCAAAAATCAGTTTTTGTAAAATAAACTGTGTAAATATCCCTTTCTTACAGGCTAAAGCAACTATCAGAAAAAGCTGTGTATGTGTTATTACCTAACTCTATACACAGCTTTTTCTTTTTTTCTAATGTTTGAAACTTCGCTGACCAGTGTATACCATAGTTACACAAGCTTTATTGCATGCTTCAATTGACTGGTAATCATTTTCTGATCCTCCAGGCTGAATTACAGATGAAATTTTTTCATTTATTCCCACATCCACACCATCTCTAAAAGGAAAAAATGCATCACTGACCATAGACGCTCCAAGAAGCCCTCCGTTTACTTTTGCAACCATCTGGTCAATTTCTCTTTTTTTATCCTCATCTTTTAAATCGTAATAAGATATTTTATAATGTTTATAGCAGTAACGATCAGCAAGCTTTCTATATGCTTTATCCCTTGCTATTTCAGCAACNCCGACTCTGTCTTGCTCCCCTGTTCCTATTCCAACTGTTACAAGATCTTTAACATATATTATTGAATTAGAAGTTATGCCTGATTCCACAAGCCATCCGAAAATCATATCATCATATTCGTTTTGAGTAGGTTCCCTGTTAATTTTATATGTTGCACCTTTATAGATACATTCTGCTGTTTTTAAATCCTTTTTTGTACGCGCCAAAGGAACAAAAGACCACTGAGTAATAATACCTCCGTCAATCAGACTTTTAAATTCAACACATTTTTTTCCCACAAAGGTATTTAATTTGGCAATATTGCCAATTTTAATTACTCTTAAATTTTTTTTTCTAGCCAGAATGTCCATAACCCCTTCTTCAAATTCAGGGGCAACAACAACTTCAGCATACTGGCTGCTAACAGCTTCAGCGGTTGCCTTGTTAACAGCCATATTAAGGGCAATACATCCTCCAAATGCTGCAACTCTATCTGCCAGGTATGCTTTATTATATGCATCTTCTATTGAATCTGATTGTGCAACACCGCACGGATTGTTATGTTTTACAATTACAGCAGATGGTTTGTTGCAGAGATATCGCAATATATTAAGAGCATTATCTGCATCTGTTAAATTGGTTTTTCCAGGATGTTTTCCTGATTGTAACAAATCAATGTCTGAAGCTAAGTATCTGCCAGGCAGAATTGTTTCTGTGTCACCTAGAACAAGATTACCATTTACCATTTTGTAAAGTGCAGCTTCCTGACCTGGATTTTCACCATAGCGTAACCCTTTTTTTACATTATCGATTGTCCAGTCAACTTTTTCATAAAAAAGTGTCTGTTTTTTATTTTCATCTACAAAACTGATTTCCATTTTCGGCGGAAAATGGTCATCCATGATTGTTTTATACATTTTTTTTAGATCATCAGGCATCTTNACCCCCTTAATTTAGTTGCACCAGGAACTGNAATTTACTTAAAATTCATAACAATTTTTTACATTGTCAAATTGTGTCGAACTTAAATATCTGGCAATTGTGCTGTCATATAAAGCTGTGTGCTCAAAGGCTTTTTGCGCAAAATAAAATCGATCTTCAAGAGATAAAGAGCCATTATTTTGTTTCATTTTTAAAATTATTTTATCATAATCAGAAGGGTCAATAACAGATGCAACCCGTAAATGGTTTTTTGCTGCAGCTCTTATCATGCATGGCCCTCCAATATCAATATTTCCCCTTGCCCCTTCAGGTGTGACATTTTGTTTTGCAATCGTTTCTTTAAAAGGGTATAAATTTACAATAACCATGTCAATGGGAACAGCGCCTGTTCTTTTTATATCTTCATTATGATTGTCATTATATGTTTCTGTTAAAAGACCCAGATAGATTTTAAAATCCAGGGTTTTTACCAATCCTCCCTGGGTCTCTGGCTGCCCTGTGTAATCAGAAACCTTTGTCAGCAAAGATATTCTTTTTTCACCTATAATGTCTTTTAGTTTGTTAAATGTGCCACCTGTTGAGAAAAATTTTATATCAGGATTTATTTTAATCATATCAGGAATCAGCTTTTCAAGGCCACTTTTGTCTGAAACGCTTACAAGAACATGGCTTATTTTAATCATATCATCAATTTTTTTTACAACGTTAATACTCATAACACTATTTTTTCCCCTCATACTCACTTATAAACTGTTTAAAGAACTTTTCCATGAAATCGTGTCGCTTGATAGCAATTTTTTTTCCAGTTTTAGTTATAATTCGATCTTTTATTTTAGACAATTTTACCTTATATTCCCTATACCCTGTATCATCTTTTGAATATGACTGACAGCTGGCAGCAGTTATTTCAGGGCTGTGCAGCCTTGCTCCAATCTCTCCAGCAAAAAGATATGCCCTGGCAATACCTAAAGCACCAATTGAATCTATCTTGTCAGCATCAAATAATACTTGTGCCTCTTTTGTTTTTGGAATATGTTTTCCACGAAAACGGTGGGATATTACGCAATGTATAATATTGTTTTTCTGTTTTTCAGAAACAGGGATATCAGATAAAAAGTCATTTGCCATTTGAGCACCTTTTTCTGCATGACAGATTTTGCCTTTTGACGCATCCTGATAGCAACGTCCAATATCATGTAAATAGGCGCCCATCAACAAAGTATTTATATCTGCGCCTTCTTTTTTGCCAATTCGCCTGCATAAATTTATTACACGACAAGTGTGATCCCAGTCATGGCTTCCTGCTGCATTCTCAAACATTTGTTGTGAATAGGTTTTAACTTTTATTAATAATTGCTCTGCAATATTATGCGTCATAAATAAAAAAACAGTAAAAAAATCTGTTGCAAGCCAAAGTGCTCACGCTGTTATTTAAAAAAGCCTATTTGCTTTTCACAATCAAAGTTACAGGCCCATGGTTTATCAAAAATACATCCATCATAGCGCGGAATTGTCCGACTTCTACCAAAATACCTTTTTGGTGCACCTTTTTAACAAAAAAATTATAAAGCTTTTCTGCCAGGTCAGGCGCTGCTGCATTTATAAATGACGGACGTCTTCCTCTGCTGCAATCACCTAAAAGTGTAAATTGCGACACAACAAGCATTTTGCCGCCTGTTTCAAGCAAAGACCTGTTCATCTTGCCATTATCATCTTCAAAAATTCTTAAATGCACAATTTTATCTGCAAGATAAATGGCATCATCTTTTTGATCTTTTTTATCAACGCCAAGAAAAACCAGAAGACCGTTATCTATTTCTCCTGTTTTTTTATCTTTGACTGTAACTTTACTTTTTTTTACTCTTTGTACTACTGCAAGCATATCGACTCTTTTTTATTAGACAAAATTTTATTTTATCAGACTTGTCTGCTATATTCTTTCCAATATTTTTCTCTTAGTTCTTTTTTTAGAACCTTGCCAATTGGGTTTCTCGGTAAAATATCTACAAACTCAACAGATTTGGGTTTCTTATAGCTTGCCACATTTTGTCTGCAAAAATCTATAAGTTGTTTTTCTGAAACATTTCTTCCTTCTTTTAACACCACAAAGGCTTTTACTGTTTCTCCCCATTTTTCATCAGGTACACCTATTATTGCTGCTTCTAAAATGGCTGTATGCGTATAAAGCACTTCCTCAATTTCACGAGGGTAAATATTTTCACCTCCGCTTATTATCATATCCTTTTTTCTATCAACTATAAAGATATAGCCATCTTTATCAACTGTAGCCATGTCTCCTGTATGCAAAAAACCATTTTTGATTGCTTTGGCTGTCTCTTCAGGCAATTTCCAGTAGCCTTTCATAACACTGTCGCCTTTTACAATAATTTCTCCCACTTCACCTGGTTTTACATCTATTCCCTCATCATTTACAACTCTTGCCTCCACATTAAAAATCTCTTTTCCGCAGGATGCAAGCCTTGCTGTCTTATTTTTGTCATCGCCAATTATATGATCATCAGGCCCCAAAAAGGAAACTCCAGGACTTGCTTCAGTAAGCCCATAGGAATGAATTATCTGACAGTCAAATGTCTCGATGGTTTTTTTAACAAGAGCAACAGGCATAGGAGATGCGCCATAGGCAAATATTCTCAAACTGGTAAAACCATATTTTTTTGGATTGTTTTCCATATGTGACAGCATAAAGTTGATCATCGCAGGAACGCCACCTGTAACAGTAACTTTTTCCTTTTCAATTGCATCTAAAAATTTTCCAGGATCAAAGCTTTTATGAATAACAAGGGTACCTCCAATATAAAGTGTTATAAGAGCGTATTCTGCACCAGTATGAAAATATGGAATACTGCTTAAAAATATATCGTTGTTATCGAGTTTAAAATCAATTATCCTTGCCATATACATGCTAATAAGGTTTTTATGCGATAACATAACCCCTTTTGGCCTTCCTGTAGTACCGCTTGTGTACATCTGCACGGCAGTATCATCATCAGAAATTTTAGCATCAAAAACCTGTTTGGAACATCCTGTTATCAGATCCTCATAATCTGCCATACCTTCTGCTTTTTTATCCAGATAATAATATGAGCAAACTGTTTTTAATTCCAGACGAATTGAATTAATTATGTCAGTAAAGTCATTGCCTGCAAAAATCATCTTTACTTCAGCATCATTGATAATATATTCAAGCTCTTTTCCTGCCAGCCTGCAGTTTAATGGTGTAAAAACTGCTCCAATTTTAGGTATTGCAAGATAAAGCTCTATGTACTCAGGACAAGGATGCTCAATAATGCCTACTCTATCTCCTTTTTTAATACCCTTTGCTTTTAATCCATTTGCAAGCTTTCTAATCCTTTTTTCAATTTTTTCATAAGAAATTTTCTTGCCCTCAAAAATAATAGCTGTTTTGTCTGGAAAAAGTTTGGCATTTCTTCTTAGTAAATTTCCCAGTAACATTTTTTGCTCCTTTTTTCGCTTTGAAATTACCCTTAATTTTATTTTACTCGGACAGATAATTTTTTTGATAACATGTCATGGAGATGATTATACAGAATATGGATGATTATGCAACAAATCACATAACCCATACCATAATATTTAAATATCGCTGCAAGGTTAATATATCAGCAGATGATCTTGTTTTCCCTCATATCTGATATTGATTTTTTATCATATCCCAACTCACTTAAAATTTCTTCTGTATGCTCTCCTATTCGCGGAGCTGGCCTTCTTATTTTAGCCGGAGTTTCAGAAAGTCTGATTGGTATTCCAGGAACAGCTATCTTGCCATTTTCCGAATCTAACTCAATTAAAGTATTTCGCGCTTTAACGTGGGGATCATTGATCAGATCACTTATTTTATTTACTGGAGCATATGGAATTTTATAAGGCTCAAGTTTGGTTATAATTTCTTGCCTTGTAAACTTTTTAACCGCTTTTTGTACAATTTGTTCTAATTCGTCTCTGTTATGCAAACGGCTTAAAAAATTGTTAAATCGCTCATCTTTTAATAATTCATCTAAACCCATCTGCAAGCAAAAATCACCAAATGCCTTGTCACTTGCAACGCCTATGAAAACAGGATAATCTTTTGTTTCAAACACTTTATAAGGTGTTGCATATTCATGGCCTGAACCATATCTTGATGGATTATTGCCGGTTAAAAAATAGTTTGCAAACCAATAGTCCATCCATGTTAGACCAGTATCAAAAAGTGAAACATCAATAAACTGTCCTTTGCCCATCTCATTTCTTGCCTGGAGAGCCAATAGTATTCCTATTACAGCAAACATTCCTGTTCCATAATCAATAGGAGATGCTCCTATTCGAACATAACCGCCATCAGGTTCTCCTGTAGCTGCCATCATTCCACATTCTGCCTGGCTGCAAACATCATATCCTGCTCTTGAACTATATGGCCCGTCCTGACCATAACCAGATAATGAACAATAAATAATGGAACTATTAATTGCCTTGACAGTTTCATAACCAAGGCCTAATTTTTTTATTGTACCTGGAGTAAATGATTCCAAAAAAATATCTGTTTGTTTAGCCAGCTTTAATGCAATTTCCTTTCCTGTTTCACTTTTCAAATCAAGGGCAAGGCTTTTTTTATTCCTGTTTAATATAAGCGACCATCCACCTGCCAAAGCCGGTCTAAAAGCATCTCCTGTTAAAGGTTCAACCTTGATTACATCTGCCCCCATATCAGCTAACATCATACTTCCAAATGGTCCTGCTGCAGATTGAGAAAAATCAAGAATTTTTATTTTTTCTAAAGGTAACATTTTTCCCCTGTTTTTTTAGTTAATCACAGATTCTTTTAACTTAATAACCAAATTTTTTAATAAAACAGCTTAATTTTACCCGATTTTTGCCTTAAATGAAAAAATCTAAACATAAAATTTTCAGCATAGACATCAATCGGGATTTTATGCAACAGTCATCCTAAAATGCTATTTTTTACCTGTTAATTTTTGATCTTTTTGAATTTTTTTAAGTTTTTCCCAAAGGTCTTTAACCTGTTTTTTTGTTTCTTCAATAGAGTTTTCATTATTGATAATAAAATCTGCATATCCGGCTTTTTCATCAATTGAAAGCTGGTTTGCAATTATGATTTCTGCCTCTTTCTTGCTGATATTATCACGCTTAACCAAACGTTCTGATAATTTGTCATGGGAAATATAAACAACAAGCAGTTTATGAAACATATACTGCATGTTGGTTTCTATAAGCAAAGGAACCACAATCTGTATAATTGCATCAGGATCTTTTGAAGTAATTTCATTTAACTGGTTAATAAACTCAGTATGAATATAAGGATGAATAAAGCTTTCAAGCTTTTTCTTTTTTTCCAAATCCTTAAACACAATTCCAGATAACTTCTTGCGGTCTAAATTGCCGTCATCAGAAAGAACCTGCTTTCCAAANTAACCAACAATCTTTTTCCATGACTCTTTTTCAGGTTCAACCACAACCCTTGAAAGAACATCAAAGTCAATTATATGGGCGCCTAACTCTTGCAGCATATTTGCTACAGTTGTTTTTCCGCTTGCTATGGTTCCTGTCACTCCTATAAGCAAACGGTTATCATTTCCTCTAATGCTTTCAAGCTGATCCATGCCTGAATATGTTACAGGAAAAGCAGATGAGAGATCCATTTCTGCTCCTGCATAACTAATAGGGTATCTGATGCCCCTGCGGTAAAGAGTTTCCATTCCTACTAATGCTTTTTCCATCATAAAGGCAGGCACTGCCATAACAAGGTCTTCGTCCTGAGCATGTCCATAACGACGTTCACCATAGCATGGAATTGTCAAGCAAGGCTTATTTGTCAGCAAGCATTTAGCAATTGCATCTGAACAGGATGACTCTCCCACACATGTAAAATGCATCATTTCATATTTTTCAAATTGTAGGGAATTAATAAGAAGCATCATCTGGGCAGGATTGGCATATATAAGAACAATATCTGGTTCAAACGGTTTATATACTAAAGGAGCCATAGCCACTGCTTCATATTTTCCAGAAGGAAGTCTGTACATTGACTGTTCGCATTTTTTCCCATCTTCTTTTGTTTTGACCCATACAATACTTCTAAAAGTACCGTCATTAAAAAGCTCCGGCAAATCAGTAAGACCGATAATAGAAGGGCACATAGGACCTGTAAAATCATTTAAATCAGCACCCACTGTCCAGTCACAACTTCTTACAAGTGTAATGAGCTGGCAAAGAGTTACTTTATGCTCAGGTCTTCGCATAAAAGGTATTTTATCAAGCTCTTCTTTTTTTTCTAACATCTTGAAACCCACAGGAAAAGATTTGAGCCTCATCAGCAGTTCCATTCTTCTAATAATTTTTTCCCAATCGTATTGTTTACTCATATTTTTTTCCTTATATCCATATTTATGTTTTATTTAAAAATAACAGGTGAAAATTTGCCGTTTCTAAGTGCGGTTACAAGTTCATCATTATTTGTTACAGGTTCTGAAAAACAGGTGGCATATTTCCCTATCTCAAAAACTTCATGCGCATCGCTTCCCCCTGAAATCGGCAGCTTGAGAATTTTGGCAACTTGTAATGTAAAACCATTTTCTTTTTCTGTAACTTTCCCGTTGAGTACTTCTAATGCATCAACATATTTAAATAGAGTTCTATTTGCTGCTTTTCCAGGAGTTAATCCTAAATCATTAACGTTAAATGTTAAAAACCCTCTAAAAGGATGTGCAGCAATAATAAATCCGTTTGACTTTTCAACCTGTTTTTTAAGCTCTTCAAGGCTTATTATGCCTTTAATATCTTTATTAAAGCCAAACACAAGCATATCGCCTTGATCTGTTGTAATCTCATTACCGCACAAAACATTAAACCCATGCTTTTGCCTTAAATTGTTAATTTCATCTTCATCCCAAAGATGATTGTGCTCAGTTAAACAGATACCATCCAGACCAATTTTTTTTGCTTGAATAATCATTTCATCGACAGAAGCAAAACTGCACGGTGATAAAGGGCTTGTATGCACGTGCAGATCTACTATAAAACCTTTTATCTCATTTTTATCAAAACATGCGTTGGTTTCTATTTTATCACTGGTTTTAACTTCAACCTTAGCTTCTATTTTTTTTATTTTAATATCATCTTTAGTTGTTTGACTTGATGGGGAATTATCTTGAAGGCTTTGTTGAAAAAATTCTTCTATGGATAAATCAGGATTTTCCTTTTTGGCTTGTTCCCACTTGATAAGCAGTGCAGCTTCTTTTGCTGAAAAGCAGCAGTCAATCAAAAGATTGGCAAAATGTCGGCATGATTTATTACCAATATTTTTCTTTATTTTTTGAGTAATTTCTTCATCTATTTTATATCCTGCTGCCTCTTTAAGAAATAACTCAGCTCTAGGGCATTCAGGTGTTGTCCATCTGTTCCATTTACCATTAACAGATAATATTTCAAGTTTTGATATACTTATTTTTACATTAAGTGTAAGCCCATATATATGATCATCAAGTACCCCATGAACAGATAATATGTCGTTATCTTCTTTTTTTATGCTTATAAGTTTATTTCTGCAAAATTTCAACATTATATCTTTCTCCTTCTTTATTAAGGTGGATCAAGGCCTTCAACAAGAGAACTGCCAGGTGCAAACGCAGCGCAGCGATTATATAACCTGGTGTTATCTTTAACCATCTTTTGGTAAAATTCTTTTGAATCAGTCAATGGAGCTTTATCAAGCGTATCTTTAGTAAAAGATAAAATAACAGCATGACAAACTTCTTCAGTCATATAAATAAGCTCAGGGCAATTTATATCTTCACCCACAAGACCTTTTATTATTTTTAAAACTCCAGCGCCTATTCGTATTCCTAAAAGTTTTTGAAGACTTTTTTGAGCATTGAAATAATTTTTATATACACTGCGAGTAAATTCACAATTGGCACTTATTATCTCAAGGTCAGGCAGTTTTACAATAATTTCAACAAAGGCTTCTGTTAACGTGTCTTGAAGACGGCAGACCGACTTTATATTATTTTCGTCCATCTGCTCTACACTTGTGCATCTATTTCTTGAAAAACAAAGAATATTAGTCATCTGTTTGCACTCCTTTTATTTAAATTATTCATTTTAGGTTAATAAAATATTTTTAAAAACAAGCACATTAGAATCAAGCCCGAATTTTTATTAATGGGCTTGAGCCCAGTTTTCTCCTGTTTGAATATTTATCTTAAGCGGCACTTTAAGATCAAAAATTTGTTCCATTATTTCTGTTACAAGATTTGTTACCATGTCAACCTCTTCTAACGGCACTTCAAGAATAATTTCATCATGAACAGAAAGAAGCATTGCTGCTTTTAAATCTTGTTTTTCCAGCGCAGATAAAACATTTATCATGGCAACTTTGATCAGATCTGCAGCTGTTCCCTGAATAGGAGTATTTATGGCAATTCTCTCTGCAAAATTTCGCGTTGTTTTGTTTTCGCTTGCTATGTCTGGTAAAAGACGAATACGGTTTAATAATGTGCTTGTTTTTTTTTCTTCTCTTGCTTTATTAATTGTATGGTCAATAAATTTTTTTACTCCTTTGTATCTTGCAAAATAATTATTTATGTAAGATTTTGCCATTTTCTGACTTATGCCAAGTTCTTTTGCAAGACCATAAGGACTCATACCATAAATTATACCGAAATTAATAATCTTGGCCTGCTGCCTGAGTTCTGGTGTAATATGCTCAGAGGTAATTTGAAAAATTTCAGTAGCTGTGAGCGTATGTATATCTTCGTCATTATTAAACGCATTGACAAAAAGTTTGTCATCTGAATAATGTGCCAGAATACGCAGTTCTATCTGGGAATAGTCAGCGGCCATTAATACCCATCCTTTTCTGGGAATAAATGCTTCCCGTATCTTTTTTCCTTCGCTGCTGCGTATGGGAATATTCTGAAGATTTGGATTAGAGCTGCTCAAACGTCCTGTGGCTGTAACAGTTTGATTATACGAAGTGTGGATGCGTCCTGTTTCTGGATGCACAAGGTCAACCAATGCATCAGCATATGTTGATTTAAGCTTTGACAATGTGCGATGTCTAAGTATCAGGACAGGAAGCTCATGAAAAGCAGCAAGTTTTTTTAGCACTTCAACATCTGTGGAAAAGGTTTTACTTTTTTTTGTTTTCTTCTGAACAGGCATATTTAGTTTTTCAAAAAGTATATGTCCGAGCTGTTTTGAAGATTTTATGTTAAATTGCTCACCAGCAAGTAAGTAAATATTATCTTCAATTTCATCCAACTGCTTTTCAACAGACTTTGAGAAAGAAGCAAGCTTTTTTTTATCTATACATATTCCGCTCATCTCCATTTCAGTTAATACTAAAACAAGAGGCATTTCAACTTTTTGAAAAAGTTCAAAAAGTCCTGCCTCTTCAAGCTTTGGCAAAAAAACTTTGTAAGCCATAAAGGTTATATCAGCGTCCTCGCATGCATAGAAAACAGCTTTTTCCACATCAACTTTGGAAAAACCTGATATATTACTGCTTTTATTAGAACCTGAATTTACAATTTCTTTATATGAAATTTTTTTATAATCCAGAAAATCAATGGCAATTTGATCAAGATTATGAGCTCTTTTTGAAGGATTAATAAGATAAGATGCCACCATTGTATCAAAGGAAATACCTTTAAGATTAATTCCATGCCTTTTTAAAACTATACAGTCATATTTTATATTTTGACCAATTTTTTTTATATTTGGATCTTCAAGAACAGGTTTTAATTGATCTAATACAAAGGAAAGCTTTAACTGTTTTGGAGCACCAATATAATTATGCTTACAGGGAATATAGTATGCTTTATTAGAAGCTGTTGAAAAAGATAATCCAACCAGTTTTGCATTCATGGGATTTTTTGAACTTGTTTCGGTGTCTATGGCAAAAATAGCTGAAGTTTTAAGCTGTGTGATTAGAATGCTAAGCTTGTCTTTATCCAGAACAGATAGATATTTTTTGATTGAAAGATCAATTTTTTTACTAAAAGCCTGATGTAACTGGCTGAATTCAAGTTCTTTAAACAAAGAGCAAAGTTTGTCGCTATCTGCTTTTTTAAATTTAAATTCATCAGGATCAAACAAAACAGGGGCACAAGTATCAATTGTTACAAGTTTTTTGCTTAAAAGGGCCTGCTCTTTATAATCAATAAGGTTTTGTTTCTGTTTTTTTTTGGTTATACTATCAAGCTGATCATATAATTTGCCAATACTTCCATATTCTTTTATCAATGAAAGAGCAGTTTTTTGGCCTATTCCAGGCACACCAGGAACATTATCAGCTCTATCTCCAGATAGACCCATTACATCAATAAATTTATCAGGATCAATATCATAAGTTTTTTTTATGTGAGTTAAGTCAATGATTTTTTTCTTCATGGTATCATAAATAACAGCGTTTTCAGTTACAAGCTGCATGAAATCTTTATCCCCTGTAACCATTATTACAGAAAAATCTTTATTTTGAGCAAGTTTGCAAATAGTGCCTATGAGATCATCAGCTTCATAACCTGGCATTTGTATCATCTGCAAATTCATATATTTTACAATTTTTTTAATATATGGAATTTGAACAGACAGATCATCAGGCATAGGTGGACGATTTGCCTTGTAATCATTGAAAAGTTTATGTCTGAATGTTAACTCTTTAGAATCAAAAAAAATCCCCACATAATCAGGTTTTTTTTCATTAAAAAGTTTTAAAATCATTTTGGTAAAACCCAAAACTGCGTTGGTGGGAAGACCTTTGGAATTTGAAAGGCTGCGGATTGCATGAAAAGCTCGATAAATATAGGCACTTCCATCTATGAGGTAAATTTTTTTTTCAATATCAGATTCTTTTATTTTATGTTTCATGTCCACATCGCAATCTTTCATAAATTACCTTTCATTTGAAAAAAGGAGTCCATATTAACAAAAAAAAATATATAATCTACGATAAAATTGCATATATACAGACAGTTTTCAACTACACTTTTGTTTCCCTTGATTTATAATCTATGTGGCAGGATCTTTAGTTAAACTAAAGAAAAAGAATCTATAATTTTTTTTGCGTTTTGAAAAAGCAGCATATCTATCTCACTTTGATTTAGTTTGGATTTAAACAACTCTTTTTTATAACGGGAAGGTGGTAAAAGGGGATAATCTGTTCCAAACAAAAATTTTTCAATTCCCATGGCATCTGACATGGCTCTTAACGCATTGGCGGTATAAAGAAAGGGCATGGCTGCTGTGTCAAACCAGCAGTTTGACAGGACATGCTTTACCTCTTTTTTCATAAATCCATAAAATGGCAGACCTCCTCCAAGGTGTGCTAGAATCCATCTGTTTTCAGGATAAGCTTTAATAAGATTGTACAATTGAATAAGAGTCATAGGGCTTTTGCCAGGATAAAAATGCCCAACAGATTCATTGGTATGGAGGAGAATAAAGCTTTTAGCTTCTTTGCATAAATCAGCTATGGGATATAAGGCTTTTAAAGCGCTTTTATCCAACCCGTCAATATAAAAAGCAAGTTCTCCCAATCCTTTAGCTCCTTTTGAGAAACAACGATCAGCTTCTTTTAATGCGTTGGTATTGTACGCGTCAAATGTCGCAAAAGGAATAAGTCTTTCTGGAAACCTTTTGGCAGATTCTATAACATAGTCATTATTTAAAATATAGTTTTTTTCTTTTCGCCAGGGCATACCAAAAACTACTGAAACTGCCACGTTTTCTTTATCCATATTTTCAATAAGCTCAGAGCATCCCACAAGATTTGCTCTTGGATCCTTATAGATGTTTGCAAACTCTGGTTCCCCTTCAAAAAACTGCTTTCTGTTATTTCTAATTTCAGGGGGGCAAATATGAACATGAACATCTATTATTTTGTTTAAAATCATAAAACCAGTTCTCCTTATTATTAAAAAAAATCTATCTATTATTTTGGTTCTGTGCCCTTTTTAAAAATAGCCTTTACAGCATCAGGCGCATCACTTTTTGAAAGTTTACCTGTTATTGGATCAATCCACGCATGGATAACATTATTTGGAATATCAAAATGATTATATGGCTTCTTATCAAGAGCTTTTTTCATAAATTCAATCCATATTGGAAGAGCAGCTCTTGCACCTGTTTCAAATTTTCCAAGGGAAACAAATTTATCTTGGCCAACCCATACTCCTAAGACAATTGTCGGAGAAAAACCAATAAAAAGACCATCTTTGCAGTGGTCTGTAGTACCTGTTTTGCCTGCAACCCGACGACCTAACACCAATGCTTTTTTTCCTGTTCCTTCTTTAATAACTCCTTCAAGCATGTTTGTCACTATTGAAGCTGCGTCCCTGGATAATACAAATTTTTTCTGAGGCTTCACTCGCCAAACTGTTCTTTGCCTGTAATCTTGCACTTCCATTACACCAAATGGTTTTATTTTTTTGCCCAAATTCGGAAACACAGAATATACAGAAGTTAACTCAAGAAGATTCACCTCAGATGTTCCAAGAGCAATAGAAAGATATTGAGAAACAGCTGATTCAATTCCAAGTTTATGGGCAAATTGAGCGACTGAAACAGGGCCAAGCATTTCTGTAAGCCTTATGGCAGGAATGTTCGCTGAAATGGCAAGAGCTTTTCTTAAAGTTATCTCCCCTTTATACTTTTTTGAAAAATTTTCTGGTTTCCACTGTTTTTTATTATTTATTTTATAGGCAACAGGCGCATCCAGGATTAACATATTCTGAGCAAACCCCCGTTCAATTGCATATGCATAGATAATTGGCTTAAAAGCAGAACCAGGTTGTCTTTTAGCATTTGTTGCTCTGTTAAACTGACTTTTATTATAATTTTTTCCGCCCACCATGGCAAGAATTCCACCTGTCTTGACATCTATTGCAACTAAAGCGCATTGAGGCGCGATTTCTTTTATTCCATGCTTTTTCATTCTTTTTTCAAGATCAGCAAGTCCTTTTTCCACAGCGTTTTCAGCCTCTTTTTGCAATCTATAAGAAAGTGTTGTATAAATAGAAAGATCCCCTTTGTAGATTCTTGAATTTCCAAGGGAGCCTTCCAAACTTCTTATTACAAAATCAACAAAATAAGGAGCTTTGACACCGCGATTACAATTTTTTAATCGTAATGGCTCCTGCATAGCTTTTTCATACTGCTTTATGGAGATAATCCTGGTTTTTTGCATTTGTTTTAAAACAAGATTTCGTCGATTAATTGACAGCTTTTTGTTTACCAAAGGAGAATATACAGAAGGAGCCTTGGGCATAGCAGCAATCAAAGCACATTCAGCAAGGCTTAACTCTTTTACAGATTTACAAAAATATATTTTGGCAGCAGATTCAACACCATATGCTCCGCTACCAAAATAAACCTGATTAAGGTACATTTCTAATATTTCATCTTTTGTGTACCTGCGTTCCATTTGAAATGCCAGGAAAGCTTCCTTGATTTTTCTTTTCAACGTTTTTCTTGTTGTAAGAAAAAGAGTCTTTGCGAGCTGCTGCGTTATGGTACTTGCCCCTTCAACAAACTCTCCTGCAATAAAATCTTTAACTAATGCCCTTGCAATTCCTTTTAAGTCCACACCGCTATGAATGTAAAAATTTCTATCTTCTGTGGAAATAATCGCTGTCTTAAGATAGTGAGGTATGGCATGCAAAAAAACAGGATCTCTTTTTTCTACATAAAGTTCTGCAAGCAGTACCTTGTCAACAGAATAAATGCGTGTAACAGAAGAAGGTCTATATGTTTCAAGAGAATTTATTTGAGGAAGATCGTGTGTCACAGCAATAATAATACCCGCAAAAATCCCTAAAAAGCCTCCACTTAAAAGTATAAGAAAAAAAAATACTCTTTTTTTATTTAAACAAAATTTTACCATAGAATTTATCTTAAACAAAATTTCACATATTAGAAATATTTAAAAACCTTCATTGATGCTGATAAATAAGGGTGACTTAATAATTTTGGATAAAAAGACTATCATCAATAATAACAAAAAAGAAAAATAACGGTTTTTTATTTGATTTTTTAGTAAAACACAGTTATTTTTTTAAAAACTTTATTGTTATTAGTTTAATCGGCTATTATGTGCTGTTCAAGTTTTTTATTTAATGCAGAAATCTGGCAAAGTGTTTTTTTATCGTAAAAAAATTTAATTAAGTTCAAACAGTTCGTAAATTTTTTTATAAAAATCTGCCAGCTAAATTAATATATTTTGTTAAAAACTTGATCACGATAAGTATCATTATATTTAATATTTTTAAAATATGCATTTATGCCATAAGGAGAACTGCAATGACTCATCATCATCATGAAACACAAAGCAATTTAACATTTGATGAAAAGCTTACAAAATTGCTTGAGCATTGGATTCAACATAATGAGGCTCATATGAGCAATTATATGGAATGGGCAGCAAAAGCAAAAGAAAATAATTTAGATCAAGTATCAGGCCTTATAGAAAATGCTGCTGATGTCTCAACAAAAACCAGTGAAAAGTTAAGTGAAGCTTTAAACTTACTCAAAAAAGCCTAAGTAAATATTCAGCCAGCCCTTTTATTTTGGAAACGGTATAGTGCAAGTTACTGAAATTTTAGAGCCATGGCTTCATAAAGTATATAAATCAAAAACATGAAAGCATTGATCATCAGGTAACGATTATAAAAAAAGTCCAATAACAATTCAATGTGATGAAATGAAAAGCAACAAAAAATGGATTTGACTTGCTGTTGATGCAGGCTCAAAGCAAATCACAGGTGTTTTTTATTGGCTGTCGCGTGACCGGTAAAGGAGCCAGATGATGGTCTTTGGGATTTATTACCGCCGGTTTATAGACAATGTGCTGTTTGTTATACTGATTTCTGGTATAGCTTTTACGAAGAAATTTTTCCTGCTTATTGATTGGATTTTAACAGTAACTGTGCAGCTAAAAAATTTGAAGTGTCATGAAAAAAAAATTATCGAACAACGTTTTTAAATCTGCTCTTGATTTTTAAATGGCTGGTTACAGTCGCGCTATATGGCCGGATTTGTTCAAGTCGATTTTCATATGATAAAGATAGATGAGTCTGTTGATTTACTACCAAACACACATATAACCCACAACATGTAGTATAGTTTGACTACTGTAATACACCGCATGATGTGCGTCAATTTTAAAAAATCGACTAAATCAACAGGCTCATAGATAAGCTGAAAAGATATTTAAGTAGCGAAAATGATTATATTTTCCCATACTTAGCCAGATTTTCCAATCCCTCTAAATCAAGAATTTTTATGCTCCGACCTTCAACTTTAATCAGCCCATTATCATTCATTTTAGAAAAAATTCTGGACAAAGTTTCCGGTATTGTTCCTAGCAGGCTTGCAAGCTGTCCCTTGGAGATGTTCAGACGAATTATATCTTCGCGTTGCTGCTCTCCTCCTCCGGCCAAAAGTAAAAGGTATCCTGCAAGACGTTCAGGGACTTCCTTTAATGAGAGATTTTCTATCTGTACTGTAAACTGGCGTAAACGTATGGAAAGGACACCCAGCATGTTCAAAGCGACTGATACATTTTCAGAAATAAGCTGAACAAACGCATCTTTTGGAAAAAATATCAGTCTGCATTGTTCAATGGCCTGGGCATTTGCAGGAAATGGAACTCCTGTAAAAACTGCTACTTCACCAAAGGGTTCACCTGATCCAAAAATATGAAGAATCTGCTCCTTTCCCTCAAATGACAGCTTAAATATTTTCACACGTCCCTTTGCTACAATATAAAATCCGTTTCCATTATCACCATCTGAAAAGATTATCTCACCTTTTTTATAATCCTTTTTAACGGCAATCTTTTCAAGTTTTGCAATCTGATCATGTGGAAGATTTTTAAAAAGCTGTGTGTTTGAAATAATAGATGATAATTTTTCCATAAAAGCTATTCAGTATGCAATAAAACAAATTTATAATTAATTACGCATATTATAACCCAAACATACAATACCAGAACACCTGAACTAAAATGAATGCTGGCGCATAATGAAACTTGATGCCATTAAATTTATCCTTTGCTTTTTTCCAGCATGTATTGCCTACAAGGTTCATGAAAGTAAGGTATTATAATTGATTGAGATCGGCATTGTCAGTATCGACAGCCTGTCGACTCAATCCTTAATTTTATGCCTTAGTGCAGATAGTGAATTACTTGATCTCTTCTATTGTAAAATAACCTGAAACACAGCTATTATTTTTGACAATAGGCGGTATAGTATCCTTTAACCAACATACTCCTTTGGGGCCCTGGAATGTGTTTGGCTTTACCCACGTCCATGCCATGCATTTATACTGGGAATAGCAGATTTCTTGGCAGCGCTGAGGACTTACTGTGTTAAAATGTATATAATCACTACCTGGCCTGTCTATATTTGCTTCGCCTATTGTTCCAGATACGCAACATTTGCTGTACCTTTTTGCTGGTACGTAGTTTTTTAGCCAGCAATTACCTTTTGGCCCTTGTATTGTGTTTGGCCTTACGTATGTCCATGCTAAACAGTCATCATTATCCCAACAGGCCTTAGCACATTCGCCTTGGCGAAAGTCAAATATTCCTGGTGGAGGTGCATCTAATGTAAAATGGTAGATATCTGAACCCGGAAGATCGATATTGTACATGGGTTCTCCGCCATGATAAAGCTTTACTTCCTGGGCGTATAATGTTGAGAATACGAAAAAAACAAATAGAAAAGATAAACAGCTTGAAGCCTTGGTTTTATAATTTAATTTATTCAAGGTGTTCCTCCTTTTAAAAATAGTAAGATTAACCCAACTCACTAAGGCACAACAGTACTGGTAAGTATAAAATATTTCACACATCCATAATATTAGCGTGAGCTCGACAGGCTGTTATAGAAAAATGCATCATCTTTAAGATTTTTTCTTATCCATCGGGATACAATACCTTTACCTAATTTTATTATATATAAGCTTTTTAAGGTATCAACAATGTCAGGCAAGACCAGGCTGTTTTGATGATGGCTTATTTGCTTCTTAATTAACAGCTTTAACTTTCTGATCTTTAAGTTCTTCTTTGAGTTGTCCGATCTGCTTTTCTAATTCAGCATATTTTTTGCTTAATTTTTCAAGTGGCACCCTATTTTTAACATTTACATTGCAAGATACTATACATTTATAAAAATGTCTCTTTTTTTTTAAAATATTTTATAATTTTTCTGAAATCAGTTTGAACTTACAAAACTTTAACTTTTTTATTTGGGAATTGTTAACTCATTTACAGATGGCATCTGCACAATCTTTAAATATACAGTTGTTCAATGTAAATGATATAGAGACAAATCCGGTTACAGATGTCTTTGCGAAAGACAATACGGATTGTTGAGGATAATTTTTACAAACTGCTATTAGTTTTTTAACTTGATTTCTGTTTTGTAAGCTCAAACTGATTTCAGAGTTTTAGATTGGTTTATCTCCAAAGCCATGAAATATTTGTATATACTAAGCGGCCTTTTTTAATTGTTTATAGTCAGCGAAGAATGTCGAATATTTATTTAATGATATTAGCCTACCGGTTTTTATGTAATGTCCTAAAGCCTTTTTCATATATTGGGGAAAAAAGATTCCACGCAACTTACAAGTCACATAAATGGCGAGTAAAATAGCATATGCGTTTTGCCCCTTCAGCAGAAACACTTCCTCCTGATATTTTAAATTTGAGTACTCCTATTCTAATCAAGAACTCTCCATAATTGTTGTGACAGGGTGCACAGGGATGTTCTACAAACGTCAGTATTCGCGGTTGCTGCCTTTTCCACCTTTTTTATGATCTCCTGTAAAATGTCATTCGAATTAGGCCAATTCAAGAGGCTGTCTAATCTCTTTTCCAACCTTTTCGGGCGTCTTTGAAAGACCTTTTCGCCTAATTTTTTACTATTTGCCTGGAGTCGTTCACCATCACGTAAAATTACAAAATTTTTATAACAAATCCAGAGGGCTCTTAACGGAATTGATATCTTTTTTCATGACATGGGTATATATTTCTGTGGTTTTTACATCAGCATGCCCCATAAGTTGTTGAACCATTCGGATATTAGTACCCGCTTCAAGTA
>JGI24724J26744_10000860_pt1 | contig 21384 bp, 21 predicted proteins | sample Cruoilmetagenom7_FD_26744 | JGI IMG/M metagenome (IMG submission 26744) | reverse complement strand
CAATAATTACAGGAGAACAGTTCTTTCTAGCATGGTTAATCGGATTCTTATTTTATAGTATGCACATTATACTCGATTTTCTTACAGCTTCCAAGATTCCGATATTATTCCCACTTTCAAAAAAAAAATATCGATTTTTTATCGATAGGGCAATAAATATTTTCTTAGCAACAATATCTGGAAGTATTATATTATTTTACTTTATAGTTTTCTTCCTCTGGCCAGAGTTATATTTTTCAAATTTGATAAATTATTTTTTAGGTTTTTATGTCGTGTATTTTACTTACCGAATTTTAACTAAAATATGGGTCCAATTTAAATTACCTAAATATATGTATTACATTCCAGGAATTCTTCCTTTCACTTATTTAGTTTATGAAAATAAGAAATCAGAGGAAATTTTATCATTTAAACTAATTAAAAAATTCCAATTTCGTTCGAAGAATTCTATATTAATAGAATCTGAGATAAAACAATTATCCAATGAAATGAAATTGTTTGAAAAAGCAGTTTTGTTAAGTAAGAAATATTCTTTTTTTTCCAAATGGGAATTTATTATACCAGTTATCAAGAAAGATGAAAAAAACATTATTGTAATATTATTTTTAACCGAAAGTTTTATGTCAGGTCATATGTACTCTCTTAAAATTGTATTTGATTTTGTTAAAAATAAACTAGTTAATGAGGTTGAAGGTTTCAATTATAAAGTAAAATCTAACAACTGACTATATAGAATAAAACTTAAATTTTAGCACGATGGCTTCAATTCGATATTAATTAACTAAATTATTCATATTAAATTAAAAAAAAAAGGTATTATTTAAATATTCTAAGCATTAAACGCCCAGCTAGTCCAATTTGGAGTCTGATATGTTCCTGTTGTAATTGAATCGGGATATACAAGCCCTCCAGTTGAAACAACCTTCTTAATCCCGTCAGCTTGCCACTGAACGAATAACGTATACCCATGAGGATACCCTTCTTGAATATCATGGGCTGTAGTGAAAGCAGCCATTCCACCTGCGCCTGCAAGAGGATTCGCAGTAGTAATTGTTTCAAGTCTAGAAACAATTGTATCGGCGTTAAAAGATTGCGATTCGTTAATTGCCCACATATACTGATATATTGCATCGTAACTACCAACTGCCGTATACAATGGTTCGTGGCCGTACTCAGCAACAAACGCGTTCCAGAATGGTATTGACATTTCTGTTTTACTTGTATTATGTAANGCTTGTAAAACCGTTTCGAAAGCACAATTTCCATTAGTATTCTCCCAGAAAGTTTCGAGTTGCGATTGAACGTCAACACCAACTACAACAAAACCTGGTTTAGCAGTANCGTACGAATTCATCATGAGTATTCCTCCTTGCGCTGAAATTATAGGAATTAAAATTTGTGTAGCGTTACCGTCGAGTTGATTAATATATCCGTCCATTTGCGTTTGGGTAGCTGTAATCGGATAGGCGATCTTTGTAGCGAGAGTTAAACCAGGCACAACAGCTGGTAGATTAGTCTCCAACGCGGATACCATGGGGGCTGTCCAGGTTAAATCTTCGTAAAGCAGACTAAAACTGTTAATGTTTATTGAAGGATTAGTTGCATTTAAATAACCTGCTGTATATGCTAAGAAAGCTATTATTTCAGCTCCTAAAGAGGACGAATTTATAGGCATATTTCTAAAGAAATATTTATACTTGGCATAGTTGTCAAGAACATTTCCGCATAAATCATCCGTTGACGCACCAGTATTGATAAAGGGAATTTTGGCGTCCATAACTATTTCTTGGTAAGCTAGTAGCGATTCTGTTCTAAACCCTCCAGTAAGGAATTGAACCTTCTTATAATTAACAATTCTTTCTGCGGCAGCAACTCCTTTGGTTACATCTAAATTAGGGTTAGATTCGTCAGTATCTTCGGCGGTAATTCCAATGTAATAAGTTTTTCCGCTAACATTAATACCACCAGCTTGGTTAATCTCGTACGCAGCCAATGTTGCGCCTTCTAAAGCACCTCCTCCCTGAATATCGGTTAAGCCCCCAAGCACGCCCATTCTAATGATTTGGTCCTCAGTTATGTCCGATGGAGCACCAGGACAATCTGCGGCAGTCCATTCATAAGGAGCAGCAAATATCCATACTGTAACTCCAACACTTACACCAATTACGACGATGAGAACTATGGCTACTATTCTTTTAGTTAATTTTTCCATTTTTTAATCACATTTTTGGATAAATTTTTGGTTAACATTATCTAATTCAGATAAACATATATTTAAAGATTTAGACTCTTCAAAACATTTTGGGTGAAATATCATCAAAAACCATTGAGATTTTTATAATTAGCATTTTATTAAAAATTCTACAAATTTAAAACATCCATTGCTCAAGAAAAAGCTTTTTATACTATGAAGTAAAAATATTTTTAACTAAATTAATTTAAATTATTTTCAACAATCAAGATCATATTTTTTAAAAAATTAATTTTTATAAATAATTTCTAATGTGTGAATATAAATGATTGATAGCTTGATAAACTTTCTAATTTTAGGTACTATTCAGGGTTCAATTTATGCGCTCCTTGCTATGGGTTTTTCGCTCGTCTATGGNGTTGGGGGTATTTTAAATCAAGCTCATGGCGCATTTTATTTAATTACATGTTACCTGTTTTATTGGTTTTATAGAAATCTAGCCGGTTTTGGATTAATTGTTGGAATGGTTGTAGGATTAGTCGTTGTTACACTTGTGGGCGGTCTGGTGTATATCCTTCTAGTTAAACCTCTGAAAGATAGTCATGTTGGTGTTGTAATTGTGACCTTTGCATTTGCATTTTTAATAGAACAAGTTGTAAAGGTTTCAGTTGATTCGCTTTATCATGATATGCCACTCCTTATTGAGGGCTCCATTGAGGTTTTTGGAGTTGAAATTTTAAACCATTACATTTTAGTAGTAGTAGCTTCTTTAGCAATTGTAACTTTAATTACTTTATTTATTAATAAATTTAAAATTGGCAAGTCTATACGAGCAGTTGCGCAAGATGCCGAAGCAGCTTCTCTAATGGGGATTAATGTTGATAGAATACTTGCTTATACTGTTATGATTTCCGCTTTTCTTGCAGGGATTGCCGCTATTTTGTATGTCCCAATTGATATAGTTGCACCTCATATAGGGTGGGGCATATTGATTAATTCATTTGCCATAGTGGTCTTAGGTGGTTTAGGTAGTTTGCCAGGGAGCGTAATAGGTGCCTTTATTATATCGTACGCTAATGCTTTTTTTAATTTCGTTTTATTTATGCCAGAAATTAGTGCTTTAATGCCAATAGTAATTATTGTATTTATGTTGGTTCTCAGACCAAGAGGATTATTTGGAAAAAAAGAAATTGATTAATATTAGTTTAAACATCAATCTGAGGTATAAAGAATATGAGAATAATAATAATAGTAAAAAAAAAAATATCCNATTTTCCAAGCTATTTTAGAGATTGGATTTCTACATTTAGAGCAAAAGTGACTATTATTTGCTTGATCGGACTTTGCCTTGTTCCTTTATTAACTCAAAATCCTTATTTCTTAGGGATTTTTACAACTTTTATGATTTTTACGCTCTTTGCTGCGAGTTGGGATTTTTTAGCGGGTTTTGTAGGACAGGTTAGTTTTGGGCAAGCAGTATTTTTAGGCGTTTCGGGGTATGTTACAGCCTATCTAATACGATATTTAAGTTTTCCATGGTGGCTATCTCTCGTGATTGGTTCTATTATCGCGGTTCTTTTTGGATTGATTGTCGGTGTTCCAGCTTTAAGGTTAAAAGGTCCCTATTTAGCCTTAGGTACTCTCTCTATGAGTATGATAATGTATCAGTTATTTCTTATGGGATCATTGGCAACTATGTGGGAAGATGCGTTTGGAACTCTTCTATTTGGTGCTGAAGGCGTTTCGCAGATCACACCTATTTCACCGNATATAATTATAGAATATTTCATAACTCTCCTTATAATGTGTGTATCCTTATTGATCTTAACTCATATAACTAAATCTAACGTAGGTACTATTTTTAAAGCAATCAGAGATGATGAAACTGGTACAAGTGCTTCTGGAATAAATACTACGAACTATAAAATTTTAGCGTTTATGATCAGCGGTTTGTTCGCAGGAGTAGCCGGTGGTCTTTTTGCAATGCGTTTTAGAGGAGTAAATCCAGGGGTTTTCCAACCTTTGTACTCCTTTTACGCTATTATTATCGCAGCTATGGGGGGCTTAGCTACTATCTCTGGTTCAGCTATTGGTGCATTNATTTTTGTTTTTGCTGGGGAACTTCTAAGAGAAACACAAGATTTATCGCTATTGATTTTCAGCGTTATATTAATATTGTTCATAAGATTTGCAGAACACGGACTTTTAAAACCCACATTGGAGCGCATTCAAGAATTGTGGGATATTGTATTAGGAAGATAATGTTAATAAAATAATTTGAAAAATTTAAATTTTGGAGATTTTTAAAATGGGAGTGATTTTAGAAGTAAAAAATTTAACAAAAAAATTTAGCGGTTTGACAGCTGTTAACGATTTTAGTTTTGAAGTAAGACGNGGAGAATTTACAGGTTTAATAGGTCCTAATGGCGCTGGAAAAACTACATTATTTAACTTAATCTCTGGACATGAAAAACCCAGTTCTGGAACAATTAGGTTCGATGGGCGCGATATTACAGGGATGAAACCTCATCAAATTGTAAATTTGGGGATCGCTAGAACTTTTCAAATTGTAAGATCGTTTCGATTTATGACGCTTTTAGATAATATTGCAGTATCTTGCCTTTCACCAAGAGGTAAAAAAGTAGCTAAAGAATATGGGATAGACGAATACGCGAGTTCTATTTTAGCTGCAGTTGGTCTCGTTGACAAAGCAAGAATACCCCCCATAATATTACCTCATGGTGATTTGAGAAAATTGCAAATAGGAAAAGCATTAGGCACTAATCCTCAATTACTTCTTTTAGACGAACCATTTAGCGGGCTTTCTCACGAAGAACAAAAGGGTATAACAGATTTGATAATAAGATTGCATGATGATGGAGTAACTGTTTTTATGACGGGACATGTTTTACGAGAACTAATGCACCTAGTGCCGAGAGTCGTTGCTATGCACCAAGGTAAATATATAACCGAAGGCCCTCCACAAGAGGTTGCAAACAACAGAATTGTGTTAGAAGCATATTTGGGAAAAGGAAGTGAACAACTTGCTTGAAATGAGAAAATTATATCATTATTATGGAAAAGCTAAAGCTCTCGAAGAGATTAACTTAACGATAGAAGATAGAGCTCTGGATGCAGTTATCGGTCCTAACGGAGCGGGAAAATCAACTCTTCTCAGAGTTATATCTGGATTAGAAGAACCAGATAGAGGAAAAATTGAATTTTTGGGAGAAAGAATTGAAGGCTTAAAAGCTCATAAAATCGCCAAAAAAGGAATAGCNCATTGTCCCGAGCGTCGGCGCTTATTTTATGATATGAGCGTAATGGAAAACTTAGAAATGGGGGCATATACTTTAAAAGATAGAAAAAAATTTCACGAGTTATTAGATTTTGTATTTGAAGTTTTCCCTCGCCTTAAAGAAAGGAAAAAACAAAGAGCAGGAACATTGAGTGGGGGCGAACAACAGATGCTTGCAATCGGTCGTGCAATTATGGCAAATCCAAAATTACTTTTATTAGATGAACCTTCATTGGGTTTAGCACCTAAAATAAAGGATAGAATATTTGAAGCGGTAAATAAAATTAAAAAAGAAGGAACTACAACCTTACTAGTTGAACAAGACGCTGTATTAGCAATGGAAGTTGGTGAAAACATACATCTATTGGAAGAAGGCAAAATAGAAATGAGGGGTACAAAAGAACAACTAGAAAAAGAACCTCGAATTAAAAAAGTCTATTTAGGAATATAGGGTGATAAAAAATGTCAGCTTCTTTAGAACAATTGTTAAGGGATGCAAGAATTGATTTAGTTTTATCAAGAATTGAAAAAGATTCATCTGTTATTGATGAAGTAATAAAAAATATGGATAGTGAAATCCGTTCTATCCGGTTTAATTCAATATTTGTGTTAGGTGAAATTGGAGAGAAATCTGGCGAAAATGCAGTGCTTAAAATAACTAAATACATAGATGATGAAGATTGGAGTATTTGTCGAGAAGCAGTTAGATCTTTAGGAAAAATTGGAAAAATTGCTGAATCCGCAATACCAAAATTATCTAAACATTCTTCTGATAATGAAGTCTCTGTCAGAACTGCCGTAGTTACTTCACTTGGAAAAATTGGTAAAGCTACAAACGAATCTCTAAATTCTCTTAAAAACGCGCTAAAAGATGAAAACGAAGAGGTGCGCACTAAAGCAGCTGAAGCCTTAAGTTTATTGGGAGCTGAAGCTTTCGAGGTTATCTCCGATTTAATGAGTAGTATTAGCGATCCAAGTTGGGCTGTTAGAACCGCTTCAGCACGAGCAATGAGTGGTATTGGAAGAGGTACAATTAAAGCAATTCCTACGTTAATAACCGCACTTGATGACAAGGATTGGAGAGTTAGATATCATATTGTTAATACACTTACTCAAATTGGTGAAGCGTCTGTTTCTTATCTACTAAATACTTTAAACCATAAAAACAGAGTTGTTAGAAAATGTGTAGTCGAAAGTTTAGGAGCGTTAAATATAAAAAGTCCAGAAATAATTGAAAATTTAGCGTTAATGCTAAAAGATAAGAAAGAAGAAGTCAGAGGAAAAGCAGCCGATTCTTTACGGAGCTTAAGTAAAGAAGCCGTTCCTGCTTTAACTAACGCGCTTCAAAATGCTAATAAAAAGATGAAAATCGTCATAATTTCCTCCATTGGAGGGATTGGAGTAGATGCGATTGAGGCAATCCCTCATTTGATAACTTCATTAAAAGTTGATAAAACTTTAGTGCGCGTAGAAGCAGCTCGAAATCTAGGAGCAATTGGTAAAGATTCAGAGGAAGTATTAATAGCTTTAGAAGAAGCCTTGAACGATAAAAAAACTATTGTAAGGAGAGAAGCTGCTCTTTCGTTAGGCAAAATTGGAACCATTTCTGAGAAAGCTATTCCTTCTTTATTAAGAGCGTTAGATGATAAAAAACCAGATGTTAGATGGAGAGCGTCTGAAGCCTTAGGAAAAATTAAAATAAATAAGCCTGAGGTAATTTCAGCTTTAAAACACCTCATTCATGACGAATGCGATTATGTTTGCGAATCCGCTGACGTCGCAATAGATAACATTACAGAAAATTTTTAAATTCTTACTCATTTTATTTCAAAAAAATAAAATAAAATGAAAAGACGTAAAATCATAAAATCAATATATATTCAAAATAGAAGGTTTGAAAAATGAGTGAAAACCCTTATGCAAAAAAACCTTGGTTGGAACATTACGACGAGAATGTACCCCATCATATAGATTATCCTAATATGAATCTCTACGAATTTTTAGATAATTCTGCAAAGGATTTTGGCGGTCGAACTGCAATTTGGTTTATGAAAAACAAGGTTACATATAAAAAATTCAAAGATATTGCTGATAGACTCGCAACTGCTCTCGTCAATTTTGGAGTCAAAAGAGGAGATGTCGTAGCAATTATGATTCCAAACTTCCCCCAATTTATTTTCAGTTATTACGCTATATTAAAAGCAGGCGGAATTGTTACGGCTTGTAGCGTTCTCCACACTGAACACGAGTTGGCTTATCAGCTTAATGACTCTGGAGCAGAGATCATAATAGCTTGGGACAACCAAGTTGACAAAATTAATAAAATAAGAGATAGAACTCGGTTGAGACATGTTATAATAACAAATGTTCTCGATTATACAATGATGGCGCCAAGAAACCCACCTGAGATCGCTGGAACGAAGCAGTTTGTTAATTTAATTAATAATACAAAACCTAATCCCCCAAAATTCGAAACAAATAGTCAAGAAGATATTGCATGTTTACAATATACGGGAGGTACAACTGGGTTTCCTAAAGGCGCAATGCTAACTCATAGTAATCTTATATCCAATTGCATAGCAACTCACAAATGGTTAGGCGCGGAAGTTAAAAGAGGTAAAGATACTGGGCTTACCAACTTACCACTATTTCATATATATGGTCAAACAGTATGTATGAATATCTTGATTTATAATGGGTCAACCATCGCTTTGAATCCAGACCCGCGCGATCAAAAGTCTTTATTCGAAATAATAAAATCTACTTCTCCAAGAATGTTTCCGGGTGTACCAACAATGTATATGCGTCTGTTAGAACGAGACGACCTAGAAGATTATGCAAAAGATCTTAGATCTATAAGAATTTGTAATACTGGAGCAGCAGCGATGCCCCCAGAGGTTCTTAAGGAATTTGAAAAGAGAACAGGTGGTAAAATTATCGAGGGTTACGGGCTGACAGAGACGTCACCAGTTGCTACTAGCAATCCTATTCAAGGAGAAAGGAAGATAGGTTCTGTTGGAATGCCAATTCCTGATACGGAACTAAAAATCGTAGATATTGACGATTATACCAAAATTATGCCTCTTGGCGAATCGGGTGAAGTTATGATAAAAGGACCTCAAGTTATGAAAGGTTATTGGAACAAGCCTGAAGAAACTGCCGGTCAAATAAAGAATGGCTTTTAACAGGAGATATCGCGAAAATGGACGAAGATGGCTATTTTTTTATAGTTGATAGGAAGAAGGACATGATAAATGTTAGCGGATTTAAAGTTTACCCGAGAGAAGTGGAAGATGTATTGTTTGAATACGAAGCTATTGAAAATGCCGCCGTTATTGGGCTTCCTAATCCGGATATACCTGGTAGTGAAAAAGTAAAGGCGTATATCGTTCTTAAGGATGGATATAAAGAAAGTGAAGAAATGGAAGCTGAAATAAAGGAATTCTGTAGACAAACTGTCGCTCCTTATAAAGTTCCTAAATTTATAGAATTTCGAAAGGAACTTCCCGAAACCCTCATTGGTAAAGTCTTAAGAAAAGACTTGAAAGATATTGAAGCCAGAAAACGTGGAGAAGAAGTTTAATCTGAGATTTTATCCAGCTCTTACTTTTTAAAACTACATAACTATTTTTATTATAACAAACTTATTTTTTAATCAAATCACTTTTTTCATTTTTACCCTTATATTATGAATGTCGACGAAATACTTTTAGCTGTAAGAACTTTTGCACACAATAATTATGAAAAAGACGATCTCCATGGCTTTAAACACGTTGAGCGAGTACTTAATTTAAGTGTGCGAATAGGAACTGCTTTAAATGCGAATTTATTGATAATTAAAATTGCAGCTTTACTTCATGATGTTGGTAGAATTCATGAGAAAAAAAATAATGTAAAGAATCACGCTGAAATATCTGCTGAAGTGGCTGAAGAATTTTTCCAAAAAACTAACTTCAACATTTGTATTGACGATATTGAAAATATAATTCACAGTATTAGAGCGCATTCTTTTTCTAATAAAATAAGACCTGAAACTCTTGAAGCCAAAATATTGTCCGATGTAGATAAATTGGACGCGTTAGGAGCAATAGGCTTATATAGAACAATTATATATTCATTTAAATTGAAAAATGGTGGAATAGAGAAAGTAATTGAACATTTAGAAAAAAAATAATAAAATTAAAAGATCGAATGTATTTAGACATTTCAAAAGAAATAGCAAAAGAAAGACAGAAAATTATCTCAGATAATTTAGGATGGTAAGCGAAACAACTCAGAACTGCTGTTGTATTCGATCGACACCCCGCAACCCTTCCATAATTGCCTGCAGATAAACCAACAGGCCATGCACCATCTTTTAAACATTGTTGCAATAACCATTCAAATGCATTCTCACTCCTTTTATCGTTTGAATAACCACACATAACTAATCCTAAGAGCGGAATTGCGGTTTGAATAGGCATCATTTGATATCCATATTCTTCATCAGTAAGGTCTTTTTTACCTGGTATTGGCCAAGCCCCATCTTCTTGCTGCTTTGAAAAAAGATATTCCGCACCTTTCTGCACTATTGGATAAGAAGAATCAAATCCGAAATAACCTAGTCTCTGTAATACCATAGAGGATATTTGAAGATTAGCACTTGAAGTTATCCGAGATAAATCAAACGAATCCTATGATCCATCAGGTTTTTGAAGTTTGAATAGATTTGCGACAAGTGGATCTAAATCTCTCATTTCTGATAACTCTTGAACTTCTTCTTCCTTCTTGAAATAATCCAACATTTCCGTTAAAACCAAGTATCTTAGGCAAGGTGATGGATCAGTTAATAAAAGTGGAATCCAAGTCACATTCCTCCCTCCATTACTTTTCTTAAATATGGCAAATTCTGTAAAAAATAAATTAATTGGGAAAGTAATTATAAGAGGAAAACAGAATTGAAGGATATTTTGAAAATATTATCTAATTTATTACTCTACTCCTCGGATTGAATTAAATTTATTCCTCGTTTCCCAAATTCATAACATAATTCACATTGAGAGAAACCAATTATGGATATGTTATATATATTAGATGTTCTAATTATATCTAAACCTTTTAGGTAAGACAAATCATTTTCTGTAAAATCTTTTAATTCTGAAAATATTTTAAAGAAAGAACCTTCTTCTAATAACCCCCAATTATTAGCTATACTAAAAAACTCTCCAGCAGCGCCACAAAGTGAAATAGTACCATTTTCACGTAATGTGAAAAATATATTTGGGCAATTGTTAGGGAATTTAGAATATTCTTGCTTATTTGGAGGTTCTTTTAGATTTAATAATTCAGCTCGACCAAATAGAGATAGAACATGATAATCAATAAAAATATATCCTTTAGAAGTTTTTAAAATTAGTTGTTTTATATATCCTTCAGCTTCAATTGTTTCTCGAGTAATAATTTCTGCAGAAATTTTTTTTAATGCTAAATATATAATTCTTGGTAAAATTGAGTTAGAAACTGCCATTGTTATGATATGACATTCATTTAAATTAAGCAAGCTTTGGTACACTGCTTCCATAAGGATGTCCTCACTAATATGTTTAATATGAAAGTCGTCAATACTTAGGAATATCCTTCCATTAGTTTCTTTAATATTTTTAAAAATAAATCTAGAAATATCTTTATCTGTAATCCAGCTGCCGTTTGTATTTAATCGTATTTCTATTTCATGCTTTTTTGCAAAAGAAAAAATTTGCTTTAAATAACTCATATAAAGAGTTGGTTCTCCTCCTGTGATAAATATTTCTTTAAATCCAAGAATCTGTATTCCTTTAAGATATTCATTAATTAACTTTTCATTAAGTTTGTCCTTTCTATTAGGACCTGCATCCACTCCACAGTGTTGGCATCTGAAATTACATCGATATCCAAGAATAATTTCAGCAGTTTTAGGTTTCCTTAATTTTTTACGAAATTCATTATATTGAGTTTTATTTCCTTGGTAAGTTTCTGAACTTCTCAATTTTGTATCCCTTTTTCAAAAATTTTGATGCTGATGATAATGGATAGAATGGTGATAATAATAACTACAAGAATTATGAAAGTACCAATTAGATAAGAATTATAATTATTTACTGCCATTCGAAATAATTCTGAGAAGTAAGTACTAGGGATAAATAATAATGTATAACCAAAATATTTATTTAATTCAATTGCTATATTCAGAGAATAAAATGTGCATCCAAGATATCCAAGAATAACAAAAAGTGTATTTCCTAAATTAGTAACTTTTCTTGGATTAGAAAGACAAACAGCAGCAATTATACCCCAACTACATGAGGATAAACTAATTGCAATTAAATTTAAAATTAAAGCAAACCAATTCATAATGTTTAAATCAAGAAAAAATAATCCTAATAAAATCATTATCGAGGATGTTAGAAAGCATTGGAATAAACCGTAGCATAATTTTGCTAGATACAATTCTCTATAAGAAATAGGACACATCATTTCTTCTTCCAAAGATTTTAAGAATGTTCTTTGAACACTTAAATTGATTGCGACTCCAAAAAACCCACAGGCTAAAATTGTAGTCATTAAGAAACCTGGAAATATTATAGATATAAAATTCTCTGCGACTAAACCACTAGGCGATAAGATTACTCCAAAAATGAAAAAGTATGCTAATGGTCCAATTAATACTCTTTGGAAATTTGAAAACCAATTTTGTAAGAAAATAGTAATATCCCTTCTCCAAATATAAAATATCGATATTATTCTCATAATCTTTAATCCTCATTTGCTAAAATTAAAAAAGCTTCATTTAAATTTGGTTCTATAAGTTTGATATTTGTTATATCATAGGAATTAATTAATTCAGATAAGAAAGGAAGAATATTATGCCTTTCAGTGGTAAAAACTCTTTCAGCGATTTGTTCCATATTATCTAATTCTCCTAATAATGAAATATCAACATCCTTTTTTACACTAAATATTAAAGTCTGAGGTATACCTAAATTACCTACTAAATCACTTGTTTTACCATCAAATATTATTTTTCCTTCTTTCATGAAAATGATTTTATTACATAATGATTCTGCTTCCTCCATTAAATGTGTTGAGAAAATGATAGTTGTTTTTAGCTCATTATTTATTTTTTTTATATATTTCCATAATTTTACACGACCTAAAGGATCAAGCCCAGTTGTTGGTTCATCTAAAATTAGTATTACAGGATTTAATACCAAGGCATTTGCAATCATAACTCTACGGAACATTCCACCTGACAATGTTTTGAGTAAACGGTTTTTAGCCTTATCTAAGTCTAAGATTTTTAGTGTTTTTTCTATTCTTTCATCTTTTTCCTTCTTAAAACCATTTATTCTTAAACTCCATCTTACTGTTTGAAAGACTGTAAAATTTTTATAGAGATTTGAGCCCTGGGGGACTAAAGCAACTTTACTCTTAATAAAGATAGGGTCCTCACAAACATTAACTCCACATACATATACTTCACCTTTACTTGGTTTGGATAATGTACATAAAATACGGATAAGTGTACTTTTTCCAGCTCCATTAGGGCCCAATAAACTTACGATTTCTCCCTTATTAATATTTGTTGAGATATTTTTTAGGGCCATAATTACTTTCTTTTTTTCCTTAAATTTTTTTTCGAGATCATTAATTTTGACTAAAGGTTTCATTTATAAAATCCCTAGTAAATGTTTTTTTAATTTTTCATTTTCATATAGTTTTAATAGTAAAAAAGGATATATTACTTTTTTTCCTTCAATACTTGAAGGCGTTCAGTTATCATCCCACATGATTCGCATTCTAAATTTTCATCTACAGGAATCTTACATATAGGACATAACAAAACTCCTTCTGTCGCATATAACATTCTCAAGAAATTATATATTCTAGTTTTTGTCCCTACTATTGATCGTGGATTTAATACCCTCGTAGTTCTTTGTTCTACTGCGATTGTGGGACTAAGACCTTCTAATAAATCGAAAGGCTTTTCATCTTCGACTTTCGGTGGAAAGCCAATAGCTTGTAAATAACGATTCATTCCCTCGTCAAAAATAATATCAAATGCTAAGCTAGATTTCCCAGAACCTGAAACTCCGGTGATTAGAATCAATTTTTTCTTTGGTATATTTACATTGATATTTTTTAGGTTATGAATGCGTGCTCCAATAATCTTTATTTCATCCATTTTGTAATCCCAAATTCTTATTTCAATTTTCTTTCAACTTATTCGTATATTTAATTTGTTAAATTATAATATCCTTTTAACGCTTTTAAAGCGTTCAAAGTGATCCACTTGCTTTCTTTGCCTATCTGCTCGACTCTTACTTGCATTCGCCCATTAAATGATTTTTCTAACTTCCATCGGCCATTCTTGTCTTGTTTAGATATAACTAAATCGAAAGCGTCACGCATACGATCGTCTTTATATCCTAACTTTATTAATATATCTAAAACTTCCAAGGCATCAATTTTCCACATTAATGGAAAACCAAATTGAGTCCACTCTTGCTTAGCAATAACATTCTGATCATGACTTTTTTTGTATATGCGGTGATTGAGCAGATAATCTACTGCTCTATTAATTATCTCTTCAACTTCTTTTGTTCTAAAATTAGGAGGAATTTCTGAAAGTGCTTTCAGATTTTTTACAACTCCCATATGACATGTGTGTTTTCCCCAGCATTTTTCCTTTTTCTCGTAAGGCCAACCAGTTGGAGACTTGTCTATTCCATCATCATAGCGTTGATGTTTCAAAATACTTTCAATTCCATTTTGAACTCTTGAATCCTCCAAATATCCAAACTTTATAAGAGCCCATATCATATTACCTGTTAAACATGGGATTACTAGTTCAGGAGTACCTCCTTTATCATCGCTACCACGAGCAGAAAAACTGCCACTTGCTCGATGTTGCGAATTGTTAAGAATATATTCACAGGTCTTTTTGATTCGCTCATCATTTGCATCCGCATTGAGTTCTGCTAAGAGTATGAAACACCACACAGTTCCTTTATATTTTGCTTTAATGTAAAAGTTAGTACGGTTTAACCAATATTCACCATTTATTTGTTTGCTAAGAATTTTTGGGACAAGTCCAGATTTCATGATCTCTTCTTTTGCCAAAATTACCTCTGCATTATCTTTAGGTTTATTTAGAATTTCAGTTAAAGCAAGAAATCGAACTGAAGGATTATTTTCTTCTAAAAGCCAATCTATGGGATCCTCATTCAGCAAGGATTTCCACTCATTCATTTTTTTTTCACTTTTAATTATTATGGGTTTAGATTTTTAGTTTCGATAATTTTTTGAATAAAAGTTCTTCTTGGTTAAGGATAACTAAAGCAATACTCTGTAATTCGCCTAAATTGATATAATCTAAGCAATTATCTTTGAATTCTTCTGCTGTATCTTTTAAAGTGTCCGCAATCATAGTCCAATTATGGGCAGACTCAGAAATAATAGGAATACATTCTTCTATAATTCTGAAGTCTTCACTATTCCATGCTTTAGGTCCATTTTTAATTTCAGGATGATTCAGTAATTCTTCTAAGAAATATCTATAAAGATTACGAAAGCTTGACCCTCCAGTACCCCAAGTTTCAATATATCCATGTAATAATTCAAACATCAATCTCGCACGTGAAATCGATTTCCCCTGAGGATCCTTTGCTATACCCTGCAGTTTTTTGTTCCACTGAGGAATAGAATTTGCGAATAGTTTCAAGCCCTGAACACCATTATTGTTTACAGATGGACGTAACATATTATTTACTACTTTTTGAATAGCAACTTTTACTCCTGCTGCTAAAGGTGGATGTTTTCCATCTGATCTTCTGACCATGGAATATTGGGCATTGCTTGGATGCATAAATTTCGGACCGTGCTCAGAACTTCTCGCTTCTTTTAATTTTTCGATCGGTACTTCTTGGAAGCCTTCAAAACTTGAATCCCCTACGAGTGTAATTCCTTTATCCTCATCGTAACCTGCTAAAGTTATTGCATGTCCACCAAAATGAATTTCACCTTCCTCTTCAAAATATGGTAAATAACCTAAATCAACTTTAAGAATTAAAGGGACATTTTGGTTGAGTAATTGTTTTGATTCTCTCCACGCCTTATCTGCACTGCTAAATGACTGTTTTCTTAAAGTAATTCCCAATAATCGGCAAGCTAAAGAATCTGGTTCGAGTGTTCCTTGCTTTCCTCCAAGGAAAAAAGGAATATCTGATTCAGGAATAAACAATACGCTATTGGTGGTATCGAAAAAGCCAAATCCCATTGTAGCGTCTAAACCAAATGCCATCGCTTCAGACATAGGAAAACCATAGAATCCAAATAGATCTCTCATCGAAGCTGATTCACAGTGATGACCAACCAAGTGAATGAAATTATTTACCATACGTTTTTGGGTCAATTTGTCCACCTCCTCTTCTAATTTCATCTAACACATCCTTTAAAAATTCGATATCAGTATTCAATATTTTTATAGGGTGAATAAACAAGCCTCTAACATTTAATGGCATTTTGATGTTCTCATTTAACATTTTCTCGAGTTCCAATTTATGTTTTTTTATTGTATTTAATGAATTAGAAAAAACTTCTATCTGCTCTTCCTCTGATAGATAAGGTAACATTGAAAATGCCATATAGAAATCTGGGTCGTTCCTCCCTATATATTCATTAAGGATTTTATATATCCTATTTTTAAGAAGTTTAGTACCCTTATTTGTTATTTTATAAATTTTCACCAAGCGATTGTTTTCTTCTTCCATCCATGATTCAACTAAATTATTTTCTTTTAAATTTTTCAATACACCATATATCGACGATTTACCGATAGCAGTCCAATCCCTCATGCCTCTTTCTTTAATTCTTTCATCTATCTCTTTCCCGTGACACGGGTGTTCCGATACTAACCCTAAAACAGCAAAAGCTACATGACTTAATGCAGATTTCTCCTCAGTAGGCATAATTAATAATCCTTTTGAAAAGTTTGTTATGAATAAAGATCGTTATGAATAAAGAATGATATGGTTATAGAATATTTAAATTTATGTTTTTTTCTTTATCTAAAAAACTATAAGCAATCAGAACTAAGGGTGAATGACAATTTTAATTTGTTTTAGGATGTTATTAAGTACTTTAATCTATTACATAGTAAAGCAAAAGAAGAAATAACAGAATTTATTCGGTAAAAAAACATATTATCAAATCTACTCTTAATTTATTGAATTTTTTAAGAATACGTTTAAATGATTAGTAACATTATTTCCCATTACATGATAATGAGACATAGACATAGGTACTTGAAATTAAGAAATATGGAATTAGGCTCCATAGAAATGGAGATATAAAGCTCTTTTAATACAAGATAATCCATATTAGACTCGTCTCAATTTATCTAATCAATAATGATATATGTTGGAGATACTTTTATGATTGGGGATAAATTAATGATAACGGTTAAGAAAGTGAGCAAATTTTATAGAACAGTTGAATTACACTAGCTTAGTTCAATTTAGGTTAAGGAGAACCGCTCTTTATTGGTAAAGCTTAAATATACTTGACTTATATATTGATTATAAATCTTTAAAGAATCATAAATAGTTTTATAATCATATTTATAGGAGTAATTAAATAATGGCTTTAAATACAGAAGAAATGCTCACATTGGTCGCTGAGAGAGCGCAATTAGCTGAAGGTATCGAAGGTGTCCGATCGATTTTATTATTTATGTATCGATTCAATTCACTTAAAAATAAAAAATTAGCACAAAAAACTGGAATTGCGATTCCTGCGTTAGCAGCTGTTAGATCGGAATTAGAAAAATCAGGAATTATTGAGAAGCGAACTAATCTTGGTCAAAGAGGAAAAAATTGGGTAAAACAAAGATTAAATCTGTATTTTGATTATGATCCTCTACCTAGTAATATCAATATTACTTACAATAATATACCTGAAGAAATTTCTTCTTTAAGTTTCTGTGAAGAACTTCTTAAGCAACGCCCTAAACAACTTTATAATTTTGATCAAACTCATGCTGAATTCTCTACAGTGATAAAAAGAACAATGTACTTGCTTAAAAAAGGAGATATTGAAGGAAGAAGTATAATTTTTCTTGGTGATGATGATGCTACATCAATTGCGGTTGGTTTATCTGGATTAGCAAAAAAGATAACTGTAATAGATATTGATAAGCGGATTTTAGATTTTCTTTCCGAAATCGTGGAAAAATTCTCTTTAAAAAACTTCAATATTATTCATCATGATTTAAGAGACCCAAACCCTAAAAATATTCTAAATAAATTTGATGTCGCTGTGATTGATCCTCCCTACACCAATCAAGGATTGCGTTTATTTTTAAAAAGAGCTAAACAAGCTCTTAAAACTAGCATAAAAATTGATGGTAAAATTCATTCTGTTATTGGAAAAAGATGTCTTCTATGTTTTGGAAATAAGCCGCCAGAAGAAATGCAAAAAGCTCAGATATCTATGTTGAACCAAGGGTTTGTAATCAAAGAAATGATCCCAAACTTTAATCATTACAAAGGTGCAAGTATTTTAGGGCATTTCAGCCACCTTTATTACTTGCATTTAACAAAAAATGTATATGCTGAGAAAAATTTAAGCTTAAAATCGAGCCCAATCTATACTTCTGAAGTAAAAAACAATAAATCGATTCCATACCATTCCAATGGATACCATTTTGTAGGAGAAATGCACTTCATTAAGCAGCAATTATTTTTTGATAATAACAAAATACAAAAAATATTTCTTAACTCGCTATTATTAGCAGATTTAACAATTCATGACATATATAACCACAATTACCAACCTTTTGGGTATAGTGCTATAGCCATACTGAATTCCAGTCATGCCGCAATTCATACGTGGCCAGAACATGGATATATTAGTATTGATATTTTTATTTGTGATGAGTTTTCTAAAGGATTAAAAGTCCTAGAATTCTTAAAAAACCAGTTTAATCCTCAAAAATTTGAGTTTTTCTATTCAGAGCGTGGCAAGGATTTCAATATGAAATATGAACCAATAATATTGGGAGTTTAATAATATTCTATTTTATTTATATCAAAGTTAATAGAAAATAAAGAAGTACACATATAGAGATTTAATACAAATCGTTGTTTAAACTTAAAAAAAAAAAATAAAATTTAGTAGTTATATTTATTATTCTTTTTCTAGTTTAAGATCTATATGCTTGATTAATTCTGAGAATGGCTGATCTCCATGACATTTTATGATCTGATTTAAAGTACAGCCTTTACGATGCTCCTTTAATATCTCAGGATGATTACAATCACATTTATTTTCTTTCATTTTCGTTATATCCCTGCTAAGTTTTTATTTTTTAATAGTTAAATAATTGATTTAACTAAATAATTTATTTAATTAAATGATTTACTTAATATTTAAATATTTCTAAAATTTTAATATAATAAAGAAGAACAAAAAAAAATATTAAAATGACTAAAGAAATTGATATCAGAGATGTAGGTAAATATTTAAAAGCGCTACATTGTTCTATTAGATGGGATATTATTGAAATATTGAGAAATGGTCCCAAATCTTCTGAGGAAGTTTTTAATCTCTTAACGAAAAAAGTTAATACAACCAAAGAACAAGATGATCAAGAGTGTGAAGGTATCTGTTTACATGGTAAAGGAAGAGATATCCAAAAGCCAACGTTATACTATCATTTAAGGGAATTAGAATCTGTAAAGATTATAGAATCCACCTTAAAAAAGAAAAAAGGAGCTCCTGAGAAAGTATGGAAATTAAACATAGAAAAAATATCCATAAATTTGAAGTAGTAATTAAAAATCTAATAAAACTTTAAGAATCACAATCCATATTTTTCTAGCCAAGTTTTAGTTTGAAATATATCACTTTTCGATCTTTTTAAAAGAAATATTATAATTAATTGATACCAAATTCTTGGAATTTGTTCCAAAAAGATAAGATTTTAAATTGTAACAGAAGAAAGCCTATATAACTAACATTTTTGTCGTAATAGTTCTCTTTTAAAGGATTTAATTTGTTCTATCGTCATAGAAAAAAATCATTTTTAATAGTTTTTATATAGTTTAAAAACAAAATAATTTTAAGGATTCCAGATAATTTGAGCTAACATTGGATTTCAAGGCGTTAAAACGCTTCGTACGCCTGATTAAGCCCTCTATTAAACTCTAACAAGAGTTTAATTATCTCTTAACCTATATATTTCGGCTCAAATTAGAGGATCTTTGTTCTTTTTTTTATTATTAATAATGTATTAATCTAAAGATGAAATCCATTCTGATTTTAGTTTAATATCTTTTTGTGGCAGAAATTCTTAATCTTAGATTTTTTCCTTTTGAAATTGCTATAATAATTTTAATTTTTTTGTACAAATATTTTTAAACAAATTAATGGTAGTTTTATTGTTAGATTTTGAACAAAGAGCAGTTAATTATCAAATATTAACATAATTCTAAAAAGACGAATATTATGGAAACAAAGATAAGTTTCACATTTTTAGGGGGTGTGAATGAAGTAGGAGGTAATATTATTCTTTTAGAAGATTTAACTTATGATGTGAAAGTTTTACTTGATTTTGGAATTAATATAAAAGATTATAATAATCAATACGAAAAATACGAAGTACCAAATTCAATCGAAGAATTAGTAAAGATAGGATTATTGCCTAAAGCGGAAAGATTTTCAATCGAAAATTTATATACTGATTATAAGGCGAATAAAAGTCAGGATTGGAATGATTTGGAAACGAATATCGATGGAATTATTGTCAGTCATCCTCATAAAGATCATTTTTTTGGAGTGTCATTTGTTAATAGAAACATACCAATTTATACGGGAGTTTTTACCAAAAAAATTATTTCTGCTTATTATAAATGCTCTAAAAATTCAATTACAAATAATTATAGTGGATTAAACTGGAAGCTATTTCGTACGGGCGATATTCTTGATATTAAGGGATTAGAAATAATACCTGTACATGTAGATCATTCAATCCCAGCAGCTTATGGTTTCATCATTAAAACCTCTGGAGGAATTGTTGTTTATACTGGAGATTTTCGTATGCATGGTCCTTTAGCTTCTATGACTCAAGATTTTTTAAACGAGATAAAAAACNCTCTAAAAGTGCCGCATCAACAAGAAAATAATAAAGGAGAAATTCAAAAATCCCGTGAAGCTAAGATTAAACTCTTAATTTGTGAAGGTACACACATCCATAAGGGAGCAATTGAATCCGAAAATAATGTAGAACAAAATTTAGAACAATTATTTGCCAAAAACCCTTTTGATTTTCTATTAGTAAAATATGATCGCTTAGATTGGGACCGTTTTAGAACTTTTTCTTCAATTGCAAAAAAATTTGGATGGAAATTTATCATAACTGAAAAAGACGCTTATTTTTATTACCTTTTAAATAAAGATGAAATTTATGAAAGTATGAAAAATCCAAATATAACTTCGGATGATCACATTTTAATTTTAGCTAAAGGAACTGTGAAGTATCGTTGGCAAGAAAAAATAAGACAAGCGATATACAAAGAAAATAAGGGACACCGTTTAATAAAATATAACGAATTAAAAGAGTTAGATAGTGGTTTTTTCTTTTACATTACTTCATTGCATAGAGATATTGTAGAAAAATTTAATCCACATTTCAGGGGCGCATTTATTTCTTCTAGTATTGACCCTTATACTGAAGAATTTATTGATAATAATAGGACCTTAAGTCGGTTTTTCCGCAAAATTGGAATTCCTTCTTATAGAATACATGCTTCAGGCCATGCGATGCCACACCATTTAATAAACTTCATAAAAACTATAAATCCTGAACATTTAATCCCTA